>ENA-OQIG01000001-OQIG01000001.1-human-gut-metagenome-genome-assembly--contig:-NODE-1-length-270487-cov-26.757941_pt1 | contig 270487 bp, 286 predicted proteins | sample MGYA00242576_ERZ504741 | MGnify/ENA primary metagenome ERZ504741 (study PRJEB26092, sample SAMD00036436) | human gut metagenome | host: Homo sapiens | study: EMG produced TPA metagenomics assembly of... | reverse complement strand
TGAAGGGCGGCCACTGGTATTCGCTTGCGTGAGCGATCTACGACTACCCGCCTACTCACTACTGCCGTAAGGGTTTCCGCGACCTACCGGCCCGAGCTACCGACTACCTGCGGGAATCCAAGGTAGGTCGGTAGGCGAGCTCAGTAGGCGACCAAATCCCAGTGATTTCACCGGGTAGGTCGGTAGGTTGGTAGGTTTTTGGGAATAGACCAATTCTGACCGACGATTAAACCCCGGCTATCGAAACTGGAACATGGGAAAGCCATGACTCCCAGCATGACGCACAGTGTGGGTGTCGTCTGCTTCTACTGGTGTGTGAATCTGCGTACTTGGTATTGTTGAAGGCTATATCTACGGTTTTGAAGAAGGCATGGCATGATGAATAGCGGAGCGCAGCGCGCGGAGTTGCACAAGACGATTTGGAGTATCGCCAATGTGTTGCGTGGCTCGGTGGACGGCTGGGATTTCAAGCAGTATGTGTTGGGGTTCCTGTTCTACCGATTCATCTCCGAGGACATCACCTCATACCTGAACGAGTACGAGCACCAGGCCGGCGATGTGGATTTCGACTACGCCAAGCTGGACGATGCCACGGCCGAGCAGGTGCGCAAGTCGATGGTGGAGGAGAAGGGCTATTTCATCCTCCCGTCCGACTTGTTCGCCAACGTGCGCAAGCGTGCCGACGGAGACGAGAACCTGAACGAGACGCTGCAGCGGGTGTTCAAGAACATCGAGGGCTCAGCCATCGGCTCGCGTTCGGAATCCAGTCTGCGCGGCCTGTTCGACGATTTGGACCTGAACAGCCGCAAGCTCGGCGACACCGTGGTGGATCGCAACGCCAAGCTGGTGAAGGTGCTCAACGCCATCGGCGATCTGGACTTGGGCACGGAGAACTTCGCGGACAATAAAATTGATGCGTTCGGTGATGCGTATGAGTATCTGATGACCATGTACGCGGCGAACGCCGGCAAGTCCGGTGGCGAGTTCTTCACGCCGCAGGAGGTCAGCGAGCTGCTGACCAGAATCGCCACCCATGGCAAGAGCGAAGTGAACAAGGTCTACGACCCGGCGTGCGGTTCCGGTTCCCTGCTGCTGCAATCCATCAAAGTGCTGGGCAAGGATAAAGTCCGGCAAGGGTTTTTCGGCCAGGAGAAAAATCTGACCACGTACAACCTGTGCCGCATCAACATGTTCCTGCACGATGTGAACTACGACCATTTCAACATTGCCTACGGTGACACGCTGATCAATCCCCAGCACTGGGACGACGAACCGTTCGAGGTGATTGTGTCCAACCCGCCCTACTCCACCAAGTGGGAGGGCGACGACAACCCCACGCTCATCAACGATCCGCGATTTGCCCCGGCTGGTGTGCTTGCGCCGAAGTCGAAGGCTGATCTGGCGTTCACCATGCACATGCTCTCCTGGCTGGCGGCCGACGGTACCGCGGCCATCGTCGAGTTTCCCGGCGTGCTCTATCGCGGTGGCAAGGAGCAGAAGATCCGCAAATATCTGCTGGAGGGCAACTTCATCGACGCGGTGATCCAGCTGCCGCCGAACCTGTTCTTCGGCACCTCCATCGCCACCTGCATCATCGTGCTTAAGAAATCGAAGACCGATGACAGCGTGTTGTTCATCGACGCGTCGGAACGGTTCGTGCACGTCGGCAACCAAAACCAGCTTTCGCCCGACGACATCGCCGCGATCATGGATGTCTATGCGAAACGCGAACCTGTTGAGCATTTCTCCGCCGTCGCCTCGCTTGAAGACATCCGCAAGAACGATTACGTGTTGTCGGTCAGCGGCTACGTGCAGCCCGAAGACACGCGAGAGAAGATCGACATCGCCGCACTCAACCGGCAGATCTCCGACATTGTGGCACGAGAGAACGAACTTCGTGCTCAGATCGACGCCATCGTCGCGGATTTGGAAAACTGATGTGAGCGACCGGCAGATGATACCCACAATCGGAAAGATCGGAACCACGAGGGAGCACTATCTGCCTCGGTTTTTTCTGCGCCATTTTGTGGATGATAAAGAAAAGATTTCATACGTCACGCGAGCAGAAAAGAATCGAGTGGTAAGACACGCCCGTGTGGAAAACGTAGGCGTGCAGAACCGCTTGTATGAGACGGCCTGCCCATCAGGAGAAAGCGGAGACTATTACTTCCCTAATTACATCGAAAAATCGCTGTCCTCAGTGGAAGACAATCTCAGCGGGAAGCTTGAATGGTTCCTGCATGCCGTATCAAGCATGAGACCGAGTGATCGTCTTGAGGATGACGATTTGGATCGATTGGTGAGCTTCGTTTCAATTTTCATTCCCCATATTGTTTCCCGCAGCCCGGAATCGGTGAGATATGCGAAGAACCGCGCAGAAGACGTGCTTGAAACAATGCGTGAGCTGGACTTAGGCTCAAGCGAAAAATTGAAAGAACTTTACCGTGAAACACAATCGGAAGAAGAATTTGACGAAACGCTGACATTTGTCCCTGAAGCGATAGCTAAGCAGATTTCCTTGTGGGTGCAAATACTGCCAGGAATCATCAGTAAGGATGAGAAATTTGTTCGTTCTTCCTCACTGTATAAGGCCGTGGAATATCTGCGAGATTGCAGCATGCTCGTATTGACGACCTCATCGGGGCACCCGTTCATTGGCATAGATAAACCAGTTCGTACGGTCATAACTGGTAACTTGACGACTTTGTACTATCCGTTGAGTTCGCAGGTCGCGGTCATCTTAACGGATGACGGTCAACATACCTTTGAGAAAAGATCAGTCAGCTATAAGCAGCTCAAAGATTTCAATGAGGTTGCTTTTAATGATGGCAACTGGAATCTAGTGTTTTGTGAGCGGTCAGATTATCTAAATGCATATTCAGGAATTGAGGGAACTAGCAATGAGCAGGATTGACGATTTGATCGCGGAATATTGTCCGAATGGGGTTGAACGCAAGCCTCTGGGTGCTATTGCGAAGTTATACCGGGGGAATGGCCTGCAAAAGAAGGATTTTACGGACAAAGGCATTGGATGCATCCATTATGGTCAGATTTATACGCGATACGATACTTTTACGTCTCAGACCATTTCGTTCGTAGACAAGAAGCTCGCAGACAAACTCCTCAAGGTCCATCCAAATGATTTGATTGTGACAGCCACTAGCGAAAATCTTGAGGATGTATGTAAAGCAGTTGCCTGGCTGGGTGGATCGGACATTGTGACTGGCGGCCATTCAATTGTTGTTAGACATCATCAGAATGCGAAGTATCTTTCTTACTATTTCCAAACGCTGGATTTCTTTCAGCGTAAGCGCGCATATGTGCATGGAACCAAGGTAATGGAAATCAAGAAGGATGACTTGGCAAAAATTGTCGTTCCCGTTCCTCCATTGCCGGTACAGGAGGAGATCGTTCGGATTTTGGATTCGTTTAGCTCGCTGGAGGCGGAGCTGGAGGCGGAGCTGGAGGCGGAGCTGGAGGCGCGGAGGAAGCAGTATGCCTATTACCGTGATGAACTCCTCACATTCGATAGAGAGAGAGTCCTAGTCATCACTGTGGGAGAGCTATGCGATATCAATCGCGGTCGGGTCATGTCCAAAGGCTATCTGGAAAAGCACCGCGGCGCATATCCGGTGTACTCATCTCAGACTGCGAATAATGGCCGTTTTGGTTTTATTAATTCTTATGACTATGACGGAGAATACATCACTTGGACAACAGATGGAGCTAATGCCGGCTCTGTCTTTTACCATGATGAAAAATTTAGTATTACTAATGTGTGCGGACTTTTGCGCATCAAAGATTCACGCGTGCGAGCCAAGTATCTTAAATATGTTTTAGATGTGACTGCTAAGCAGTATGTAAATACCGGCATGGGAAATCCCAAACTGATGAGTAATGTCATGAAGCAGATCAAGGTGGGGATTCCCTCCTTGGCTGAGCAGGATAGGATTATCTCCATTCTTGATCGCTTCGACAAGCTCACTAATGACCTGAGCTCTGGTTTGCCTGCGGAGATCGAGGCCCGTCGCAAGCAGTACGAGTATTACCGGGACCGTCTGCTGTCATTCGACGAACTTGCCGTGTGACGTTTCATCGTGGGAACGGTCGAGTTGATGTATGGTCAGGTGCCGGACCATAGGGATGCATAGCATGGTTGGGACGCGCCGCAGATTTTTCAAAATGTGAGGACACGATTAACATGGCAGATAACAGCAGCTCCCTAAGCCTACTCACAGTGCTCAAACCAGGGGGCTCTTCTCATATCGGGGCGGAATCCAAGCCCGCGAAGACCATCGACCAGATGATCGCCCTGATGTCGGAGCGAGGCCTGGTGATCACGGATGAGGCAGAGCTGCGGCGGGTGCTCTTTGACTGCAACTATTACCGTCTCTCGGGATACTTCCGTCCCTTTCAAGTCAACCCAGCGGCCGGCGACAACAGGTACAGGCCGGGCACCCGGGATGTTGATTTCCTTGTTCCCTATGCGATGGACGAGAAGCTGCGCAACATCATCCTCAAGGGCACCGCGAAGGTGGAGCTCACCTTGCGTTCGAGAATCGCATACCTGCTGGCGTCGGACGGCAACGCCTACACGTATATGGATCCCGAATCCTATCAGGATGTGCGCAACAAGCGCGGCGAACTGTTGCGCGACAACCTGTTGCGAAACATGGACAAATGGATGAAGATGTCCAACGAGGTATGCATGCGGCATTACCGGCGCAAAGGCGGACCGGTGCCCGTGTGGGCGGCCGTCGAGACGTTCCCGTTCGATACGCTCTCCCGAATGCTTTCCCTGCACACGGATGCCAAGCGCTCAGGGAATTGTACAGATCAGTCGGATTACGCACCAATCTGCGGACTTCCTCGGAGGTCGTGCATGCCATGGTTTATCTGCGCAATCTGTGCTCGCATCATGCCAGACTGTGGCATCGGGAGATGGTCATCCCGTCGCCTATGACGCGTGACATGAAAACCGCGTTCGCTGATTTCGAATACGGCGAGAAATCCGTGGCGTCGTCGCTGCTTGCGCTCATGTATCTTGTGCGGAATATCGAGGGCGACGATGCTACGCCATGGTGATTCGTCGCTTCCTCGACTCGAATGAGACATACGCCTCTGGAATCAGGACGGCCCTGCATTGGGAATAAGCCGCAGGATCCAGGAATCCCATATGCGCTGCGGAATCCGAATTCCTTTGAGTAGGATGGCGGATAAATACGGATGAAGAAGGAGCCCATGATGACGGAGCGGTCGGATATGGATCTGCCGGATGGCGGCAAGTCGTACAAGCTCGTGGCCGAGGGCGCGGAAAGCACCGTGGTGGCCGAATACGAGCCTAGCCACAGTCGTGAGACCGCATACCAGAGCGAAGCGGATCTGGAGGAGGAGCTGCTGCGAATCCTCGAATCCCAAGGCTATGAACGACTTTCCGCGCATACGGAATCCGAACTGATCGCAAACCTGCGCACCCAGCTTGAGAAGCTGAACGATGTCCGGTTCACCGACAATGAGTGGTCGCATTTCTTCCACGAGGTCATCGCCTCTTCGACGGCGAGCATCGAGGACAAGACCCGGCTGATCCAAGAAGACAACATCCAGATCCTGAACCGTGACGATGGCACGACGAAGAACATTCGTCTCATCGACAAGGTACATGTTCACAGCAACCGTCTCCAGGTGCTTCACCAGTTCGAGGAGGAGGGCGGCAGCCACCCGACCCGGTATGATGTGACGATTTTGGTCAACGGCCTGCCGTTGGTGCAAATCGAATTGAAGCGGCGGGGCGTGGCGATCAAGGAGGCGTTCAACCAGATCAACCGTTACCAGCGTGACAGCTTCTGGGCCGGATCGGGACTCTATGAGTACGCCAGATCTTCATCATCTCGAACGGCACGCACACCAAGTACTACAGCAACACCACGCGCTTCAAGCACATCCATGAAATGGAAGGCCGTCCCGCAGCCGGCCGTTCGCAGAAGAGCTCCGACAGCTTCGAATTCACCAGCTGGTGGGCCGACGGACGCAACCATGTCATCGCCGACCTGACGGGTTTCGCCAGGACCTTCCTCGCCCGGCATACACTGCTCAATATCCTGACACGATATTGCGTGTTCACCGCCGAGCATGACCTGCTGGTGATGCGCCCATACCAGATCGCGGCCACCGAACGCATCCTCAACCGCATTCTCATCAGCGAATACGATCCGAAGAGACTCGGCACGCCCGAGGCGGGCGGATACGTGTGGCATACCACAGGCAGCGGCAAGACGCTGACCAGCTTCAAGACGGCGCAGCTCGCCAGCAACATGGATGGCGTCGACAAGGTGCTGTTCGTCGTGGACCGCAAGGACCTCGACTACCAGACCATCAAGGAATACGAACGCTTCAAAAAGGGCGCGGTCAACTCCAACAAAAGCACCAAGGTGCTTGCCGAGCAGCTTGCCAACCTAGACGCGAAAATCATCGTCACCACGATTCAGAAGCTTTCCTCATTCATCCGCAGCGATCCCAAGCACGATGTCTACGCGCAGCATGTGGTGCTGATTTTCGACGAATGCCATCGCAGCCAGTTCGGAGAGATGCATACCGCCATCACCAAGCATTTCAAGAACTATCATCTGTTCGGATTCACCGGCACGCCCATCTTCGCCGTGAACGCGAAAACCGGAGGCTCCCCCAATCTGCGCACCACCGGACAGGCGTTCGGCGACTGCCTGCACTCATACACGGTGGTGGACGCGATCAAGGACGGCAACGTGCTGCCGTTCCGTATCGGATACGTGGACACGGTGCGCCGTAAGGAAGGCGTCAGGGACGAACAGGTGTACGGCATCGACTCAGCCAAGGCACTGAGCGACCCGCGGCGCGTGAGCGCGGTCACGTCGTATGTGCTCGACCATTTCGATCAGAAAACCAAGCGGCAATCCAGCTACATGCTCAAGGACCGGCGCGTCCGCGGCTTCAATTCGCTGTTTGCTGCTGATTCCATCGGCATGGCCAAGCAGTATTACGCCGAGTTCCAGCGCCAGCAGGCCGAGCGCGGTGGGGAACCGTTGAAAATCGCCTTGATCTACAGTTTCGCGCCGAACGAGGCCGACCCCGGCGAGCAGGGCTTCATTGATGACGAGGACTTCGAGACCGCTGGCCTTGACCAGTCATCACGGGATTTCCTCGACGCCGCGATCTGCGATTACAACCGAATGTTCGGCAGCAGCTTCAGCACGGCCTCCGACCAGTTCGAGAACTACTACAAGGATTTGTGCCTCAGGCTCAAGAACCGCGATCTGGACATGGCCATCGTAGTGAACATGTTGCTCACCGGCTTCGACGCCACGACGCTCAACACCCTGTGGGTGGACAAGAACCTGAAACAGCATGGCCTGATGCAGGCGTTCAGCCGCACCAACCGCATCCTGAACTCGGTGAAGACCTTTGGCAACATCATCTGCTTCCGCGATCTGCGGCAGGAGGTGGATGACGCCTTGCTCTGTTCGGGGACAAGGACGCCAAGGGCACGGTGGTGCTTAAACCATATGCGGAATATCTCGCTGCATACACCGAGAAGGTCTCGCAGCTGCTCAAGCGGTTCCCCTTGGGCGAGGAAATCGTCGGAGAACAGGCGCAGAAGGATTTCCTCACCCTGTTCGGCTCGATCCTGCGGCTGCGCAACATCCTGCAGGCCTTCGACGATTTCTCCAACGAAGATGTGCTGAGCCTGCGCGACCTGCAGGACTACCAGAGCCTGTACATCGATCTCTACCAACAGCGGCGTTCGCATGAGGAAGCGACAAGGAAATCATCAACGACGACGTCGTCTTCGAAGCCGAACTGGTCAAACAGATCGAAGTGAACATCGACTACATCCTCGAACTCGTAGCCAAATACCATGACGGCATATGGAGGACAAGTCGATCCTCGCGGACATCAGCCGCACCATCATGTCTTCGCCCGACCTGCGCAGCAAAAAGGACCTCATCGACTCGTTCGTCGAGTCCCTGTCCTCAGGCGCGGACGTGCAGCGCGACTGGAAGGAATACATCGTCCGCAAGAAGCAGGAGGAATTCGAGCGCATTGTCAGCGAGGAGCACCTGAAGACTGGACTGGCCGAGCAGTTCATCATCGACTGCTTCAAGGAAGGCTATGTCGACACGGACGGCACCAGAATAGTGTCGATGCTGCCCCCTGTGTCACGCTTCGCGCCGAGCAACGCGTACGAGCTGATGAAGAGCCGAGTCATCGAACGGTTCCGCCAATACTTCGATCGCTTCGTCGGAATGTGAGGGAACGGCCGTCCCGGGGCCGAAACGGAATGAGGATACCGGAGACCGTGCTTTGCAATCGGGGTTCCGCAGAGGTTTCTGCGGAACCCCGATTTTTCGTCTGAATCGCAGCTCGTCCAATGTCCAAACTGAGCTCCGCTTCTTTGAAGGATGATGAATATGCAATGGGTCGTCGCCATTGAAGTTGGTGATGGAAGGAGCAGAACGTGAACGCGATTATATTTCGCAGAATGTCACATGTGCGATGCGGAAAAGTGTTTCCATTCCGTGAGATAAGCATGGGGTTAGTAAGCGACGCATGTGTGGCCACACATGCTCGTTCCACAGGCGTGGATCGGCTTGCCGGGAGACCCGGACCCCATGGTCGGCGAAGCTTCAGACCGCTGACGCGGCTTATGGAATGAGCCATTCCAGTTCCCGTGGGGGAGGTGTTTCCTTATGGGCTGGCGTGGCAATCGCAGGCGCAGCATATGTAAGAAAATCATGTTCGCACCGGAGGAATGGGGACAGGCAAGGAAGATCCACGAACGTTGGGCAAGGAACATTCCGGTGTATAGACGGTGGGGTGATTTCGCCCGTCAGACGCTCATGCATGGCGCGTTGATGAATGTTTCAGTGACGCTGGCGAGCGATCCGGAGGTGTTCAAGGCCGAGCTCCACCGCATCGGCGTGAACGTGAATCAGATCGCCAGGATTGCGAATCTGACAGGCTCCGTGAGCCCGCAAGAGATGCGTGAACTGCATGATCTGCTCGCCTCGATCGATGAGAAAATGACGGGGATGGAGCGCGAGAAAGCGGAGATCGATACGGTACAGGGGCTGTACTGATGGCCGTGGTCAAACTCGGGAACAAGGTCAAAACGAATCTTCCGAACACGATTCGTTACGTCATCAATCCCGAGAAGAACGATGGCGGCAGGCTCGTATACGCGAGCTACAGCGGTGAGCGGCATGACGCGAACGTGCTAGCCGAACCGATGATCCGGGACCTGGAACGATGCGCGAATGGGTTGCGCAAGGACGGCGTGCTTGCTCTGCATCTGAAGCATTCGTTCAGTCCCGACGAGCATGTGAACGCGGAACAGGTGCATGAGATGGGCGTCATGCTGGCCGAAGCGATCACGGGTGGCGACTACAAGTATGTGGTCTCCACGCACATGGATCGGCATCATCTGCACAACCACATCGTCATCTGCGCGGCGAACCGAAGGACGGGAAGGAAGATACGCCTGACCCGCAGAAGCATCGACTAGTGGCGTGCGATCAGCGACGAACTATGCCGTCGCGAGGGCCTTACCGTATTGGAGAGCCCAAAGGTCGGAACCGCCGTGGAACACACCGAAATGCTCAAGGTAATGCGGCATACGCCCGGTCAAAACAGCGAGCGACAGTTCGGAATCGAGTCCCCTGTCATCGCATCCACGGGCGTAGGCGCGGACATGGGCGAACTGTATGCGGCGGCGAGAGGCATGGGCATCAGAGAGCGGCTGCGCATCCTGATCGATCTCGATGCAGCCAGGGCGAACAGTATCGGAGAGCTCGCCGAATTGCTTGACTCGCACGGTGTCGGATTGACGTTGCACGGTGGCGGCCTGGCCGAGGGACTGCGTGACTTAAACGCCAAGGCCGACTGGGCGTATGGCGAACTACGTGCCGCGGTCGTCGCGTTGAACGACGTGATCGACAGCCATGACCCCGATCTTGTGGTGGAAGCGCGTGAGGAGATCGAACGTCGCGAGCGAACGCTGCTCGAATGCCGGAGACAACTCGACGTCATCAGATCAGCAGCTCGAAATTCCGGAGTCGGACTGCCCGAATGGATATGCAAGGAACGGAACGATGAACCAGCCAACGAACATGAACAGCGGAATGGAATCCGATCCGATGGGCGGCATGTTCTCCCAGAGGTTCGATCGGATACAGCCGATGGAGCCAACGAACACCATGCCGGCGTCGGAAGCCGATACGATTCGGGCGGAGGAAGAGAGCCGGAGGCTCAACCGGCAGGTCGCGGAACTTCGGAGCGAGAATTCGACGCTCTCATCACGGAATCAAGAGCTTCAATCAACGAATCGGCGGCTCTTGTCGACGAATCAGACGCTCAGGAAGCAACTCTCCGAAGTCAACGAGACAGCCAGGTTGCTCGAAGAGACCAAGAAGAGAGAACGCGCGTGCATAGAAAGGGAAAAACGTTGTGACCGCATCCTTCGTCGCGAGGCGGTTCTTGAAGCCGACGAATCCAGAGTTCGGGATGAACGCGAACGTCTTAACAACGAGCGGAAGCGGATACGTGAGGACATCGCCGAACAAGTCGAACAGGAATCGGAGCGGATGCGTCGATGTCTCAAGGAGAGCAGCGACAGGCAGCATGAGCGTGACAAGCGCATCCTCTTTGCCTTGTGCCGGGGCGTGTGCTCGTCCATGGTGCCGATGATCGCCGTCGTCATGCAAGGCCGCTGGCAAGCCTTCGCCGACTCATTGCTCGACTGGCTTCATATGCGCGGGAAACAGCTCGCGGTGGTCGGCCAATGGCTTGCGGACATCGATGCGCGGCTGAATGAGATCATCCCGAGCGGATGGTGGGATCGGCCACTCGTGTTTCTGCTCATGCTGCTGTTGACAGCGTGGTCTGTGGCATACCTCTGCTCGTAGCAGGCGGATATGCGGTGGCTATTTTTATGACGATGAGAGGCTGGCTTACGGAAGGAACCCTGGGAGTCCATATCGTTCTTTGGACGTTGGTCGCCATGGTGGGCTTCGTCCTGGCCGACCGTCTCGCCATGATCCCGCGCAATCCGATGGGCTGGCCCACCTGGTGGATTCTTCTCACTGTTGCCGCGCACCTGATTTATATGGCGAAACTGGCGGACCCAATCAGCCGATTCATCAGGAACGGCCAGGACATGGGTATGTAATGAACCAAACGATGCATGAGAGAACGTCTCAAAACGAGTCGTTCCCAAATTGTTGTTACCATGTTGTCATACAGGGCTGTAATCAAGCGTTTAAAGCCGCTAAATCACTGGTATTTAGCGGCTTTATAGCATCGGTCAGGTAGGGTTCGACTCCCGTCATCCGCTCCATTCGAAACCCTTGGAATCGTTGGAATTTCAAGGGTTTTTCTATTGTCGTAAAAGACCCGTGAAGCCAACTTCGCGTCGCGCAACTGTCGGTTGCGTCGCAAAATTTGGTTGCGAATCGCAATGCAACCGCAAGATGGTGGCGTGGAACGCGACGTTTGTGACAAGCTGCTGATGCTTTGCGACATGTTCGGTGTGACGTTGGATGATTTGGTCATGGGCGACGTGTGCGCGTCGGCGGGCCGTGGAGGTGCGGGACGCGTGGGCTGTGTGGATGCGGGACGCATGGACTTGGCTGCCGATACGGCTGGTGTGGCAGCGTCGGATGGGGTGGTTGACTCTGCTGTTGGTGCGGTTCCGGGGTAATCGGGTTCGCGGCATCGCAGGTTGCAGGAGTGTCCGATTCTGCAGAATCGGACACTCGTGGAGGGCGATGGGTAGGCTGGAGCCCGTGAACACGAACCAGAAGTCCCCCTCCGATTCCGGCGCAAACCACCCCACCGGCAACTCCTGCAATCCGCTACTCGGCCATGCCACATCACACGCGGCGACACTCATCGGCCTGTTCGCAATCGTCCTGTGGGGCTTCATGGCCGGCCTCGTGCGACTGGTCTCCGAATCGTTCGGCGCCACGCTCGGTTCGGCGCTCATCTACACCGTCGGTGGTGTCATGCTGTTCATTGTGCGCCGTCCGAAACCAATCCGCGAAGCGCCATGCAAGTACCTCATCGCAGGTGGACTCATGTTCATCGCATACGAGGCGTCAATCTCGCTGTCGATCGGCCTGGCCACAACGAACGCGCAATCCGTGGAAGTCAGCCTTGTCAACTACTTGTGGCCGACGCTGCTGGTGCTGATGACCGCAGCGGTATCGCACAAACGTGGTGCGGTCGCCAAAGCGATTCCTGGCGCGGTGATCGCAACCATCGGTGTGGCGATGGCGGTTGGCGGAGAAAGCTTGATATGCAGGAAGCGGTCCACAATATCGCCAGTAACCCCCTACCGTATGTGCTCGCGTTTGTTGGCGCCTTTATTTGGGCGATTTATGCGACTTTTACGCCGTCGTTGTCCGGCGGTTACGACGGCACGACGATTTTCTTCTGCTGTGTGGCCGTTGTACTGTGGACCATCCATTTCGTTTCGGGAGACGGTTTGCCGGACACGGCGCCCGGCATCGGTGGATATGCTGCGCTGATTGCGTGCGCCGCTTCGATTTCGGGCGGCTACGCGTGCTGGGGATACGGCATGTTGCACGGCAGTATGGAAACGCTTGCGATTGGTTCGTACGCGACTCCGCTGTTTTCCACGGCTTCTAGCACGCTTCTGTTGGGCGTGGCGCTGGGCATGCCGTTCTGGATCGGTGTTGTGCTGGTGGTTGCCGGTTCTCTGATCAACGTGTGGTTTGCACGGTGCCCCTGAGTGTCCGTTTCTCCCGAATCGGACAACCTGGGGTGACCGGATGACGCGTGGGTGGCTGATTCGGGGGGATCGGACACTTGTTGGTGCGTGAGGAGGCGACATGTGGGGTAGTGGCGGCGCAGAGGAGCGCCGGGATGGCGCAGCGGTACGTAAGGGAAGTGACTGGGCAGGACAATGCCCTACGCCTCCACGCTAGCTTAGGTTTTTGCCGGCTGGTCGATGGTGACGAACTCGTGGCTTTGGGTTTTCAGGTCGTCGATGATGGCGGGCAGCGCGTTCACGTGTACCAGCCGAAACCGATCTAAACCGGCTCAAACCAGCCCGTTCAAATCCGCCTCGTCACATCACCTTGGTGGACTCCAGATTGCGGCTCACCCAGTTGTTCAACCGGATCACCGGCTTGCGCAACACCAATCCCAGCAGCAGCGAAGGAATCAGGAACAAGGCGAGATACACCATGTCAAGCAGGTACTCATTGTCGTATGATCCGGCCATCGCGGCGTGCATGGCATCGATGGCGTGCGGGAATGGTAGGAACGGTAGAGCATTTGGAAGAACTTCGGCAGCGTCTCGATAGGGAACGTACCGCCCGAACCGGCGACCTGCATCACCAGCAGCACCACGGCCACAGCCTTGCCGATATCGCCGAACGACACGGTCAGCGTATACACGATATTCGAGAACACGAGCGCGGCAAGCCACCCCACGGCAAGGAACTGCAGCGCATGATTCGCCTGCACGCCAAGGAAATACATGTCACCCAGGCAAACCAGTGTGCCCTGCAGCAACGCGAGCAGCGCGAAGATCGCGTACCGTCCGAAATACTCGTGGTCGAGACGCAGTCCCCAACGTGAGGCGTTCCCCGGGCCGGACGGGCCGGCGATGCGCGGCAGCGTGTCGCCCAAGCCCAGCACATGCGCCTTCTCGCGGTCCGAAATTGTCACTTTCAGCATGGCGCACAGGATGATCGCACCCACCCAGATTGACAGGATCGTATAGAACGGCGCCATGGCCGAACCGTAGTTCGCAATCGGGTATACCGAGACGCGATGCAGTGCGACGGGCGCGGAAATCAGTGTGGACAGTGTGGACGCGTTGGCGGTGGCCAGTGCACGTAGTTCGTCCGATTCACCCGAATCGGACGAACTGGCGTCGTTGCCACCATTGCCACCATCGCTGTTGCCGTCACCGGCGTTTCCGCCCGTCTCCAGCTTCGTGATCAGCTCCTTCACCGTCGCTGCCGACGAGTCGAGTTTCTTCGCGATCGCGCCGAGCGTGGAACGGATGGACGTCACATTCGTCCCCACATCGCCCGTCACATCGTCCAGACCGTCGGCGGTGCCGCTCAGCTGGGTGATCATGCTGTCGGTTTGGGAGATCAGCGTGCTGACTGTGGAGGCGAGCGCGTCGATTTTCGGCTTGACGTTCGTGGCGTAATCGTCGCGCACATTGCTGATCGACTGCTTCGCGGAGGTGATGCGGTTCAGGATCTCCTTGCGGGAGCGTTCCGCGGCTGCGGTATCCTGCGTGACCTGCGTGGAAGCGTCTTTCAGCTGCTGCGCGAGCTTCTGCGAATCGCCTTTGGCGGCTTCCAGCAGCGTGATCTCCCGGTCGATGGCTTCCAGCAGCGCCTGTTTCGCGGAATCACTGTCCGGTAGTTGTTCCACCGATTCGCGCATGTGGTTGAGGCTTGTGATGTACGTGTCGTACAGCGATTCGCCGCTGGAGATTTGTTCGCTCAACGTTGCCAACTGGCTGGCTGCGGTGTCTGAGTCCTTGCCGATCGCGTCGAACGCCTTGTTCACCTTGGCAGCTACTTGGTCGAACGCGCCTGACACCTGGTCGAGCGCGGCGTTCACTGAGGAGGTGACGTTCGCACCTGCCGAAGTGAACGACGTGGCGCCTGATTTGCCTTGCTTCAACGCGTTCTGGGCCTGTTTGCCCGCCTTGGTCGCCGAGGCGAGCAGTTTGCCCGTGGAATCCACGATGTCGTTCGCCGAGCCGAGCAGTTGCGAATACGACGTTACCTGCTGCGATGCGCCGCTCAGCGTATCCGCCATGGTGGTGAGATTGCCGTTGAGGTTGCGCATGTATTCGGCCATTTGCGGGCTTTGCGAATAGTGTAGGATGCTTGAGGCCAGGTCGAGTCCGACTTGCGCGATCGTTTTGGCGAAGGTTTTGTCGATTGTGTTGACCACGGTTGTCGCGCCTGATCGGTGATATGCGGGGCGATCGGTTGATTTTCTCGTTCAGATAGTACTTGAGCTGCGCGTGTTTGATGTCGGGGGAGAACAGCGTCATCATGTCGGCGCTGAAACCTTTCGGAATTACGATCGCCGCATAGTATTCGCCGGATTTCACTCCGTCGATTGCCTTGTCGCTTTTCACGAACTGCCAGTCCAGCTGGTCGTTGGCGTGCAGTGTGCTGATGATGGTTTCGCCCACGTTGACGCGCACCGGTATGAGATCCGACTTGTAACCCTTGTCGTTATTGGCCACGGCGACCTTCAATGCCTTGGCGTTGCCGTAGGGGTCCCAGCTGGCCGCGATGTTGAACCAGGCGTACAGCGCCGGTACCACCACCAGGCCCATCGAGACGATCACGGCGATCACGTTGCGGGTGGCGTGGCACATGTCCCGCTTGAAGATGCCCCAGATCATTTTCACTGTTCGTTCCCCTCCTCACGCAGACTCCTGCCAGCATTTCCGTCCGTGTTTCCAGCCGCATACTCAGCCGCATGTTCAGGCGCATGTCCGGCCGAACCACCATGCGCAGCCTCATACAGCCTCGTACGTACGGCATGCATCGGCTTGTAATGCATGTCCGGCCGGAACAGCAGATTCTCGTGCAGGATCGCGCTGCGGAACTCTTCCGCACTCATCGCTTCCTCGCCCAGATAATTCGCATACCGTTCGCGCAGATACTCCACCACGATGAGATACGTGTCGATGGCGATGATCGAAATGATCCAACCGAGCAGCATGGCGAGCTTCATGCGCGTGATGAATAGCAACAGCAGGAACACGAACGGCAGTACCGCCAGCGCGAGGAATCCCCAACGCACCAGGCGCGGGTACAGGCGGAAGAAATGAATCGCCCGTCTGCGGGCGAGTTCGGGGAACTCCTCGGCGATCTGCTGCGCGGTCTCGGTGAGCCGCAACGGTTCCACCGTGCCTTCGTTATGTTCGGTGATCATCAGATCAGTGTCCGCCAGACGGTTGTCGAACAGGCGGTTGAGGTTCAACGCCAGCTTGCGCACCACCAGACCGATGAACAATGCCGCAGGCAGGTACCAGAACAGCGAGAGCATGTCGAGCCAATAATGGTTGGCATACATGCCGCCGATCGGCCCGCGCATCGCGTTGATGCCGTAGGTGAACGGTAGGAACGGTTTCAGACGGCGGAAGAATTCCGGCATCATCTCGATGGGGTAGAGGCCTGCGGCGCCTGGTATCTGGATGATCACCAGAATCACGGCGACGGCCTTGCCGATATGCCGGAACGCCACGGCGAGCGCGTAAATGATGTTCACGTAGACGAACGAGGCGAAAATGCCGGCGAGGATGAACAGGAACGGACGCTCGCATTGGATGCCCAGCGCGAGATCGCCGATCGTGGCGATGATCGCCTGCAGGAATCCGACCGTGACGAACAGCAGCCAACGGCCCATATAGCCTTGGCGTGGCGTGTACATGCGGATCTTCTCATCGCGGTCCACTTCAAGCTTGTAGATCGCGACGAGCACGAATCCGCCGACCCACAGCGCAAGATTCGTGTAGAACGGCGTGACCGCGGAGCCATAGTTTTTGACCGGGTAGAGGACCTGTTCGTCCAAATGCACCGGCTCGCCCACGAACGAGCCGACCTCGCTCGCGTCAAGTCCGAGCGCTTGGGAAAGCTGCTGGAACATCGCCGAACTGCTCAACGCGGCCACATCGGTGCGCGTGGTGTTGAGCTGTTTGGCGAGATTGGCGAGCTGCGTCTGCGTGCCAGCAATGGTGGTGTTCGTTTGGGTCACGGTGCGCGACAACTGGTCGAGCAGCCCGTTGCCATGTTCCAGCGTGCTTTGCAGCGTGGTAAGCGTGCCGGACAGCGACCCATTGGCCAGGCTGAGTGTATCGAGCCCGGTGTTGAGATTCGGCATGACCGTGCCGGTGATGGTCGTGCGTGCGCTCGCCATCGACGCCGTGCCGTTCTTCGCCAGCGTGGTGACATCGTCGTTGAACCCGTTCGCGGTGTTCTTCCCCGCGTTGATCGCAGCCGTGGTGTCCTGATCGAAGGCGTCGATGCGCTGCTGCTGGAACGTCAGCTGTTTGCGGGCTTCGGCGAGCTGCGCGGAAAGATCCTTATACGTTTGGCTGTTCGGATCCAGCTGGCTGGCCTGCAACGCCTTCTCCACGCCGTCGAGCACATTGCCGGTGGTGGTGTTGACGTGATGCATGGTGCTGGACACTTGGTCGAGCGCGTCCTGCGTGGTGTTCAGTCCGCTGAGCACGGCGCCGGTGGCATTGCTCACGTTGACCTGCAGGCCGGACAGTTGCGTGCTGCCGTTGTCGAGCGCTCCGACCAGCGTGTTCGAGAATCGTTCGGTTTGTGTGCGCGTCTCGCTCAGCAAGCCGGACGCCTTGCCGACGGTGTCAAGCGAGTTGGTGATTTCCGAGGCGAGCGCGATGTTGGACTGTTTGGCCGAATCGATGGTGGTGAGGGCCTTGTCGAGCGTGGAACGCGTGCCGCGCAGCTGCTGTTGGACGGTTTCGAGCTGGTTGATGGTGTCGGTCAGATCGTTGATGACGTCGCTTTGCGCGCTTTCCACGCTGCCGGTGGTTTCTCCCGCTGCCTCCTTCACTTCCTTTGCCACGGCGTCGGCCACGCTGGAAACGAAAGTGGTGTTGATCTGCTCGTCGATCGTGGTCGCGCCCGTATCGGTGATTTTCGGCGCGATCGCGTTCAGCTTTTCGTTGATGTAGTACGTGATCGACGGTCGGTCGCCTTTACCGGTGACGGTGCCGATTAGTCTGGAGCTGAAGTCTTCCGGCAGTACGATCGCCGCATAGTATTTGCCGGCTTTCACGCCTTCGATGGCTTGCTGCTTGGGGACGAAACGCCAGCCGAGCTGATGGTTCTTCTTAAGCTGGTTGACGGTCTGCTGGCCAGCGTCGAGATGGCCGACCAGCGTGGAGGTGGTGCCTTCGTCCTCATTGGCTACGGCGACTTGAATATTGCCGGTATTCGCGTAAGGATCCCAGTTGGCCAGGATGTTGCACCATGCGTACAGTGATGGGATGATGGCCACACCCAGCGTGACGACGAGCGCCACGGGGTTCTTCAGAATGCGTTTCACGTCTCGAAGGAAGATGGCGAAAACCTGGTGCATCAAGCCTCCTCGCGGGTATTGGTCGCAACATCTACGTGCGGCGGCATGCCCGTGCGGGAACACCCGGTTGGGCTCTTCGTCGCGCGATCCGGTGGATATTCTATGACTTCCGATGGAACGATCGCAATGGTTTCGCCCTGTTTAATGGTCGGTCCCGCAAATGTCGGGATATGAGACGAAAACGCTCGGCATATGGCCTAGCGGGGCGGGTGACCTGGATATGGAGCGGATGGTCGGGAAAACGGAAAGGAAAGATGGCGAATGTTGTCACATGACAAGTGGGATAGGGTTGGGCGATAATGGAGGCATGACTATTGCAACGCCGGAACGTTATGCGCAAATGCTGGACGCCGCACGCCGCGGCGGTTACGCTATCCCGCGATCAATGTGACCAGCACACAGACCCTGAACGCCGCACTCCAGGGTTTCGCCGAGGCGGAATCCGATGGCATCATCCAGGTCTCCGTAGGCGGCGCCGCCTACTTCTCCGGGCAACGCGTCAACGACCGCGTCACCGGCTCGCTTGCCTTCGCCGCCTTCGCGCACGAAGTCGCGGCGGAATACCCCAACATCACCATCGCCCTGCACACCGACCACTGCGCCAAACAGTATTTGGACGAATGGGTGCGCCCCCTGCTCGACCATGAAGCCGAACAGGTGAAGCACGGTCAGGAACCGACCTTCCAGTCACACATGTGGGACGGTTCCACAGTGCCGCTGGGTGAAAACCTCGACATCGCAGAAGAACTGCTCGACAAATCCCAAGCCGCGCACACCGTGCTGGAAATCGAAATCGGCGCGGTCGGCGGCGAAGAAGACGGGCACAGCGCCGAAATCAACGACAAACTGTATTCCACGCCCGCGCAAGGCATCGCCGTCGCGCAACGACTCGGCCTTGGCGAGCGCGGACGCTACATGGCCGCATTCACCTTCGGCAACGTGCACGGCGCATACAAACCGGGCGTGGTGAAACTGCGCCCCGAACTGCTCGACGAAATCCAGACCACGGTCGCGCTCGCGATTAAGGCCGGCGAAATGCCCGACCCCGCGCACTCGCTGGATGTCGCTCCCGGTAAGCCGTTCGCCCTGGTGTTCCACGGCGGTTCCGGCTCCGCGCCGGAGGAGATCGCGCAGGCCGTGAGCTACGGCGTGGTGAAGATGAACATCGACACCGATACGCAGTACGCATTCAGCCGTGCGGTGGCCGGTCACATGTTCTCCAACTATGATTCGGTGCTCAAAATCGATGGCGAGGTGGGCAACAAGAAGATGTACGACCCGCGTTCGTGGGGGCGCGAAGCGGAAAGCGCCATGGCCGCACGCGTGGTGGAGGCTTGCAGGCAGCTTGGCAGCGCGGGCAAGGCGTTGAAGTAGTGTGATGCCGCACGCGCCGTGTAATGCATGCGGCGTGTGCGGCACGGTGGGTGTGTCGCGTTGTATGAGACGAAAACGATGGAACTGACTAGTTTCAACGGCCGATCGGTGCATATCCGGCAGATATCCGGTAGAGGGCGCAGGGTAGTCTTTGTAAGGCCTTGGGTAAGGCTTTGAGGCGAAATCGCATACGCGCGGAGGTGCAACAACATGCCTGGAATTGTTTTGATCGGTGCCCAGTGGGGCGACGAAGGTAAGGGCAAGGCGACCGATCTTATCGGCACCAAGGTCGACTATGTTGCGCGTTTCAATGGCGGCAACAATGCAGGCCACACCGTGGTCGTCGGCGACGAATCGTACGCACTGCACCTGCTGCCGTCCGGCATCATCAGCCCCAACACCACCCCCGTCATCGCAACGGCGTCGTCGTCGATCCGGAAGTGCTGTTCCAGGAGATCGACGGCCTTGAAAGCGTGGCGTGGACTGCTCCCGACTGCTGGTGAGCGAAAGCGCGCACATCATCGCCCCGTACCACCGCGTGCTCGACAAGGTGACCGAACGCTTCCTCGGCAAGCACAAGATCGGCACCACCGGCCGTGGCATCGGCCCGGCATACGCCGACAAGATCAACCGCGTGGGCATCCGCGTGCACGACCTGTTCAACGCGGAACACCTGCATGACAAGGTCGAGGCCAGCCTGCATCAGAAGAACCAGATGCTCGTCAAGCTGTACAACCGTCGCCCGATCGACGTGGACGAGACCACCGACGAGCTGCTCAAGCTCGGCGAACGCCTGAAGCCGTACGTGGCCAACACCTCCCTGGTGCTCAACAAGGCGCTCGACGAGGGTAAGACCGTGCTGTTCGAAGGCGGCCAGGCCACCATGCTCGACGTGGACCACGGCACCTACCCGTTCGTGACTTCCTCCAACCCGACCGCCGGCGCGCCTGCACCGGCACCGGCGTTGGCCCGACCAAGATCACCCGCGTAATCGGCGTCTCCAAGGCGTATGTGACCCGCGTGGGCGAAGGCCCGTTCCCGACCGAACTGTTCGGCGAGGACGGCGAATGGCTGCGCGCCCAAGGCCACGAGTACGGCGTGACCACCGGTCGCCCGCGTCGCTGCGGTTGGTTCGACGCGGTCGTCAACCGTTACGCGGCCCAGGTCAACGGTCTGACCGACATCGTGCTCACCAAGCTCGACGTGCTCACCGGCCTCAAGGAAATCCCGCTGTGCGTGGCGTACGACGTCAACGGCGAGCGTCGCGACGATATGCCGACCGACCAGGCCGAGTTCGCCGCCGCGAAGCCGATTTACGAGTCCATGCCGGGCTGGGACGAGGACATTTCCCAGGTCCATGACTTCAACGATCTGCCGAAGACCTGCCAGGATTACGTCAAGCGTCTTGAGGAACTGTCCGGCTGCCGCATTTCCGTGATCGGCACCGGCCCGCAGCGCGACCACATCATCCAGATCAACTCGCTGATTGACTGAAGCTGATTCGGCTGATTCGTCGATATGAACGTCGGTAACGAACGTCAATGACAAGTGCCGGTGGGCCTGTGCCTGCCGGCACTTTGCGTATGGTGCGTGCGATGGCGTGCGCGTATGACGCACACCGCATACACACCGACGGGGTGCGCGGCGGAGGAACGGAAAAGGGGAGTGCGATGACTGCAATGCCGCCTAACGACAGGTTCGACAGGTTTGACAGGTTCAGCAAACTGGTCCCGCGATTCGACCACCTGAAATGGAAGATGGCCGCTGCCGGCATTCTCGTCGGCCTGATTTCCGGCTTCCTCGTCGTCCTCTACCGTCTCGGCATCGAATACGGCACCGACACCGCGCGCTGGATCTACGCGCGCATCCGCGAAACCCCGTGGCTGGTCGCACCGTGGGCGGTCGCCGCAATCGCAGCCGCGCTCGCCATCGCATGGATGGTCAAAAAAGAGCCGATGGCCGGCGGCAGCGGCATTCCGCAAACCAACGGCGTGGTGATCTGCGGCCTGAAAATGCGATGGCAGACGATTCTGCCGGTTCGCTTCATCGGAGGCCTGCTCGGATCGCTCTTCGGCCTCTCGCTCGGCCGCGAAGGACCGTCCATCCAAATCGGCGCATCGGGCGCGCAGTTCCTATCGCACCGGCTGCGCGGCAAGAAACGTGAGGACGTGCAGGAGCATTATCTGGTCACCGCCGGTGCCGCGGCCGGCCTGTCCGCCGCGTTCAGCGCACCGCTGTCCGGCATGATGTTCGCTTTGGAAGGGGTGCATCGCAGTTTTTCGCCCGCGATTCTGATGGGCGCCACCGCCGCGTCCCTGACCGCCGATTTCGTATCGAAATACTGTTTCGGCCTGCGTCCGGTGCTTGACTTCGGCACCATCGGCCAACTGCCGCTCGGCGAATACGGGTGGCTGATTCCGCTGGGATTGGTGGCCGGTTTGGTTGGTTCGCTGATGAACCGTTCGCTGCTCGGCTTCCAAACGCTGTACGGCAAGCTTCCCGCATGGAGCCGCCCTTTGATCGCGATCGCGATCGCGCTGCCAATCGGCATTTGGCTGCCTGACGTGCTCGGCGGCGGCTCGAACCTGATCGCCATGGCCGAGCATGCGCGCGTCGGCTTGGGCATGCTGTGCGTGCTGTTCGTGGCGAAAGTGCTGTTCACCTCCACCAGCTTCGGTTCAGGCGCTCCCGGCGGCATTTTCATGCCGATTCTCGCGGTTGGCTCACTCGCCGGCGGTATCTGCGGCGAGACGTTGCACCAGTTCGGCAACCTGCCGTCCGATTCCGTGGCGATTTTCTCGGTATGCGTGATGACGGGTACGCTGGCCGCGTCCGTGAAAACACCGATCACGTCGATTCTGCTGGCCGTGGAAATGTCCGGCACATTGACGCACATGCTGCCGGTCGCCGCCGTCGCGTTCATCGCATTGCTCGTCTCCGACCTGCTGCGTACGAAACCGATCTACGGCGAGCTGCTGGAACGGTACATGCGCGCGCAAGGCGGCACGACGGCAATCGCCAATCGCATCGACAACGGCATCATGGAACTGCCTGTGGAAATGGGCGCGACCGCGGACGGCAAGCTGATGCGTGACGTGCGCTGGCCGTACGGCTGTCTGGTGATTGGCCTGCATCGCGGCGAACGGCAGATCGTGCCGCATGGCGATACGCGGCTGCGTGCCGGCGACTATCTGGTCGTGCTGTTCAGCGGCGAGGACGAAAGCGACGCACGGCATGCGATGCGGCGGCTGTGCGACGTGTCCGTCTGACGCGGCCTTACTGTCTTCCATAACCATTCGTAGACGTCTAGGGCCACCCGAAGTTATCCACAGTTATCCACCGAATCGGACATGTTCGATGTTTGGTTGCAACGCACGTGTAGACTCGTACAAGGTTAGGAAGACGGCACCTGCGGCCAGCTCGTTGCCGTATGGCTGGGGCGGAACGACGCTGTCCGCGGAAAGCCAAGTACAAGGGGAACGTGATGGAATCGCAAGAACAACGGGCGGCAGACTCGCCAAACGCGGGTGATGAGCCGAATCCCGCCACACAGTCGATCGACGTCGCCGAAGTGGCGCGCGCGGATGTGCGCCCGTCCGGTGCCGCCGCATCCAAGCATCCGCCGCAGATTCCGCTCGCGCCGATGAAACGCATGCAGGCGCGATTCAACCCTCTTGCCGATGGTCTGATGTATCTCGTGGTGTTCGTCGGCGGCTTCGTCGGCGTTGGGTTCCGTCGTGCCACGGACCTGCTGCTGCCGTCGGTGAACGGTTCGCCGTTCGTGGCGGGCACGTTCGTGTCGAATATGCTCGCCTGCTTCCTGTTTGCGATGCTGACCGAATACATGGCGACCGCGTCGTGGCTGCGCCGCAGGGTGCGGCAGGTCGTCAGCCGTGGCGTCGGGCTTGGTTTGCTTGGCGGACTGTCGACGATGTCCGGCGTGATGTTGGAAACCATGGAAGGCATGCGCGAGCAGCGTTTCGGCAGCGCGCTCGGCTATCTTGCGGGAAGTTTCGCTGGCGGTCTGATCGCGGCCGCGGTTGGCGTGGCGCTGATGCAGGCGTTGCTGGCGCGCGGCACACGCAAGCGGTCCGTAACGCGATCGCCGATGCCTCCACGGCTTCCGTATCCTCAATGTCCGATTCGGGCGATTCGGACGCGTACGGCATCGTGCAGGACGTCCAGATGGCCGACACTGCAGTATCGGCTACGCAGAGTGTTACGCAGACGGTCCCCATGGCCGATTCGGGCGAATCGGACGTGCCGGCCGCGCAAAATGTGCAGAACAACGTGCCGGACGCGCAGGGCGTGCGCCACGTGAAGGTGGCGGATGCGGCGCATTCGGCCGCGCAGGCCGCGTTGGAGGCCGCGCAGGCGGCACAGCAGGCGGCCCAGGTCGCCCAGCAGGTCGCGCAGACCGGGCAGGTGCCGAAAATCGAATCGCAGCCGCAGTCATCGCAACCCGTCGCACCTCTGCCCAGCTTCGAACCCAAGCCGGTCACCGCGGAAATCCCGCTCGTCGCCGACCCGACCACAGGGGAGGTGCGCTGATGACCTGGATGATCTGCCTGTTCGGCGGCATCGGCGCCATGGCCCGTTATGTGCTTGACGTGTCGATCCAACGCAGCTGGAACCGTGACGGCAACCACAGCTTCCCCCTGGCCACGCTCGTCATCAACGGCGTCGCTCCCTGTGCGCCGGCATCGCCATGATGTCGTACTATGCGCAGTCGGTTGATATGGGCACGGTAATGACGTTCGTTGTGGGGTTCCTCGGCGGATTCTCAACATTCTCGTCGGCGATCAACGAGGTGCTGTCGCTGATTCGCAAACGCCGTTTCGCCATGGCCCTGGCTATGGCGCTGCCACGGTCGCGGTGCCGCTCGCCTGCGTGGCGCTCGGATTCGGCATCGCCATGCTGGGCGGCCACGCATAGCTGTCACCGGCTCGGCCGCGCGTAATTTTCACGTTACACGGGCGGTCATCGGGTAACGTTCAGGAAATCTGAGCGCAACCGCGCGAGCTGTTTCCTCTCCTACGTTGTGAAAACAACAAGAGAGGAAAAACCTATGACAGCCGTAACGTATCTCACACGGCATCGTCGACCGGGAATCGTCATACTCTGTTCGATTGTCGCCGTTCTCTCGATGCTTTTCGTACTCCCTCCCGCCATCGCGTCCGCAGCCGATTCCGACGCGCAGACCGTCGATGAATGCAATCCGACCGCCAGCAACGGCTGCGTCAACGGCATCCTGCAGGACGCCGACAAGAAGCCGATCGCCGACGTCACCATCACGCTGTCCGGCAAGGCAACGGCGGAAACCAAAACCGCTGCCGACGGCAAGTGGGCGTTTTCCGTTGCCGATGATGGCGATTACACCGTCACCATCGACGCATCCGTTGCGAAAGAGCACGGTCTGAAGGCAAGCAGCGCAACGGTGACGATCAGGAAAGCCAGCTTCGACAAGCAGCGCGGAGTCGTCCGTTTCGACCAAGCTGGCGATTCCACCGGCAGCGGCACGTCCGGCACATCCGGATCGACGGCGGCCACGCAACGCAAGGGGCGGTGCGACGCAAGCGAGATGATCGCAAGTGTCGCACCGCCCCTTTTGCGGGCGGAACGCGTGTGGAGTACATGCGGAGCGTGCGTGGAAGATGCGTGGAACGCGTCGTGAAACATACGTCGTTCACGGGTGAAAAAGTGGATTTTTCGGGGGAATTGAAGAGGGGGAGGGCGTCTTTCGTCAATTGATAGTTCATATTGTGCGGACGATTGCAAAGAAACGTTACAGATGCATGTAAAATAACACATAATATCGCGATTTGTAAGGAAACATCCCGACGATGCGGGGGAGAGGTGTTGGGCAATGGTCGGCATGCGTGACGTGGCGAAAGAGGCCGGGGTCTCGCTGAGCACGGTTTCGCTAGTGGTCAACAAGACGGGCTACGTGTCCGACGACATGCGCGCGCGCGTCAAAGCCGCCATGAAAGAGCTCAATTACGTGCCCAACGAGCTGGCACGCAACCTGTACAAGAACCGCACGAACCTGGTCGGCGTGATCGTGCCGACCATCCGCCACCCCTTCTTTGCCACCCTTACCGCGCATCTGCAACGCGAGCTGGCCGCGCAAGGACTGCGCACCATGCTGTGCTCCACCGCCGACGCGGAAAACGGCGAGGTCGAATACGTGGACATGCTGCGCCGTCACATGATGGACGGCATCATCGTCTGCTCGCACACCACCCATCCGAACGATTACTGGACGTCCATCCACCGCCCCATCGTCGCCTTCGACCGTGTGCTGGGCGGCGGCATCGCGTCGATCGGCTCCGACCATGAGCAGGGCGGCCGGCTCATGGCGCACATGCTGGTCAACACCGGCGCGCACCACGTGGTGATGATCGGCGGCCCGCGCGACCAGTTCTTCGATTTGGCGGCGCGCAATGGAGACAGCCCGGACGATTTCGACCTGCACAAGACAACGTTCCCGGCCGTCCGCTACTACCTTACGTTGGAGCAGGAGCTGAAAGCGGCCGGCGTGCGGTACGAGTACGTCGAAGCCGGCAATGTGGAGGATTTCCAAGGGTATAAGAACGCGGTGAATGCTGTGCTCAACAGTATGCCGGTGGACGGCGTCGATGCCGTGGTCAGCTCCGATATCGGTGCCGCGCTTTGCGTGCGCGAAGCGATGCGGAGGCATATTTCGATTCCGCGCGACCTGCAGATCATCGCCTACGACGGCACGTATCTGACCGACCTGGCCGGTATGAAAATGACCGCGGTGGCGCAGAATTTCGACAAAATCGCGCAGGTCGCGGTCGGCAATATCGTTCGTGCGATCGCCAAGGAAGGGGATGCCAAGCAGATACGACAAGCGCCACGGGACGCAAGCCGTACGAGCCGGACGTGCTGATTCCCGTGACGCGCAAACTGGGCGATACCACGCGCTAAGCGGGCCGTATCGCCCATCATTGGACGGGCCGTTTTACCTGCTAAGCGGGTCGTTTCGCCTTATTCGTAATCGCCGGTCGGACCGATCTTCAACGCGTCCTCGTGCGTGCGGCCCGAATGGATCGCATCGTTGATCGCCTGGATCTCCGCCGCATCCACGGCAAGTGCGCGCCCGTCGATCGCGCTGATCGGAATCGACCATCCGCCGTGCGTCATGTACAGGCTGTCCGCTTCGCGCAGCTCGGCGATCGGCAGCTTCCTGTACTCCGCCTTCTTGCCCTCTTCGAGCGCCCAGGCGAACATTTCGCGCTGTGATGTGCCGTTCAGAATACCGATGCGCGGGTCGGGCGTGACGAACGTATCGCCATAGCGTGCCACAATCGACGAATTCGGGCATTCCATCGTGTAGCCGTCCTCCGTGAACAGAATCGCGTCGCCGACGCCACGGCGGGCGCATTCGCGGTGCACGGCGCAGTTGAACGCGTAGCTCAGCGTCTTCGCGCCGTTGAGCAGCCACGGGGCGCGTGCGGTGATGTCCGACGGGTAGCCGCGCGTCATCGAAGCCATGGTGATCGGCTCCAGCGAATGCAGCGTGCCCTTCGCGTCAAGGAAGATGTAGACGGTCGGCGTGCGGTCGGCCGCCTTGCCCACGCCGGTGTCCGGATCGAGACCACGGGAGACGATGATGCGCAGCATCGGACCGGGTTCCGGATCGTCATACTGGTCGATGACCAGCTGGACCGCGCGGGTGAGCGCGGGAATGTTCGGCTCGGGCATGTCCACCAGGCGGGCGGAATTGGCGAGACGCTTCAGATGGTTCTCCAACGAAACCGGGAAACCCTTCCATACCGTGGTCGCTTCGAAAATGCCGTCGCCACGCAGTGCGCACAAATCGAACGCGTTGATGATGGGGCTTTCCGGATCGACGAAACGAACCAGATCCGCGTCGGGCGCCACGCCTGCGCCTCCGAATAGCGTCTTGCCGTTACCGACTGCCAGAACGATCGAACTCATGGGAACCTCTCTTCCGCGCTCCGCGTCTTTTGATTGCCGCTTTATTGCTGTTGCGCTGTTGTGTTGCGTCAGCGTTCGCGTGCGTCTTCGGCGTCCAACCTAACCATGGTTTGTTTCCACTTGGCACCGCCAATTTGCAATGCGGAAACATACGCGTCATGAATCGCGCGGCTTCCGTAACGTTCGGCGACCAAGGTGAGGGAAAGCGACTCTGAACGTCCGTTTCTGCGGAATCTGATTTCGGGGTTCGTCGGCAGTTCGTTCGGAAAAGGCCGGACGGCGGCGACGGGAAAGGTGAGCGCAATGGTGGATGGGATGTCCGATATGGGAACAACCGAACTTGGCGCGGCGAGCACGCCCGAACAGGCGCGCGCCGCGTTCCGTGACGGCCTGGTCCGCCCGACCTGCGGCATCGCGCAAGGCTACGCGCAGGCGAATCTGATGATTCTGCCCAAGGAGCAGGCATTCGATTTTCTGCTGTTCGCGCAGCGCAATCCCAAACCTTGTCCGCTGCTGGAAGTGATGGAGCCGGGCGTCACCGCACCCGTCACCGCGCCGGGCGCCGACATCCGTACCGACGTGCCGTTGTACCGCGTGTGGAAGCGTGGCGAACTGGTAGCCGAAGTGCCCGATATTCGCGAGTATTGGCGATCCGATTTGGTCACGTTTGTGATTGGCTGCAGTTTCACATTCGAGTTTCCGCTGATGGAGGCGGGCGTGCCGGTGCGGCACATCACGGCAGGCCGCAACGTGCCGATGTACGACACGTCGATCGAGTGCCGTTCGGCCGGCGCGTTCCATTCGACGATGGTCGTGTCGATGCGTGGCATTCCGTCTACGCAGGTGGCCGACGCATGCCGGATTTCCGGCTATTACCCGTCCGTGCACGGTGCCCCCGTATGTGTGGGCGACCCGTCCGCGATCGGCATCGACGACATCATGCATCCCGACTATGGCGATGCCCCCGTGTTGGAGCCGGGCGATGTGCCGGTGTTCTGGGCGTGCGGCGTGACCCCGCAGGCCGCGGTGATGGCGTCCAAACCGGAATTCGCGATCACGCACGCGCCGGGGCACATGTTCATCACCAGCAAACGCGATTTGGAATACATGGTGTGAGGCCGAGCGGCAGGTTGCGGGGCGCGGCATCGACATCACCGAATGGACCGCGCCGCTGAGCCAGCTCACGCTGCTCGGCCTGCACACGATCGGCGTGGGCGACGGCGGCAACGAGATCGGCATGGGCCGTGTGGAGGACTACGCCATCGAAGGGGTGGTCGACCACGGCGAGAACATCGCCTGCACGGTGCCGACCGACCAGCTGGTGGTGGCCGGCACGTCGAATTGGGGCGCGCATGCGCTTGTCTGTGCGATGCGCGCGTTGGGCAGCAACGCCGTCGACCCGTATCTTGAACCGACGTGGCAGGAGCGCGTGCTGGACGTGATCGTCGAATACGGCGGCCTCGACGGCGTGCATATGACGAACGTGGCGACCGTCGACGGCCTCGAACCCGACCGTTACTTTAAGCAGGTCGGCCAGCTTACGGACTGCGCCCGCAGCTGAAGTCCTGTGCCCAAGGCTGAGGGCCCTGCGCTCGCGGCTGCCCCCGCATGTCCGTCGCTTTCGAATCGGGCGCCGGAGACATGCGCCGCGATTCGGCCGAAAGCCGGTTCGACACGCCCGAACACCGGTTGCGGTTTTGGTGTCGAGCCCCATTTTGGGGTAATATCGAACCGGTTCGACACAACCGTGGGAATGGCCGTAAGGACTCCCGCAAAGAATCTCGCAACGACTTTTTGGAACCGAAGGAGGCTCCATGAAAAACAAGGTGCAGCTCATCACTTACGCCGACCGCCTTGGCGACGGCACCATCAAGTCGATGACCGACATTCTGCGCACCCGCTTCGACGGCGTGTACGACGGCGTTCACATCCTGCCGTTCTTCACCCCGTTCGACGCGCCGACGCAGGCTTCGACCCGATCGACCACACCAAGGTCGACGAACGTCTCGGCAGCTGGGACGACGTCGCCGAACTCTCTAAGACCCACAACATCATGGTCGACGCCATCGTCAACCACATGAGTTGGGAATCCAAGCAGTTCCAGGACGTGCTGGCCAAGGGCGAGGAGTCCGAATACTATCCGATGTTCCTCACCATGAGCTCCGTGTTCCCGAACGGCGCCACCGAAGAGGACCTGGCCGGCATCTACCGTCCGCGTCCGGGCCTGCCGTTCACCCACTACAAGTTCGCCGGCAAGACGCGCTTGGTCTGGGTGAGCTTCACCCCGCAGCAGGTGGACATCGACACCGATTCCGACAAGGGTTGGGAATACCTCATGTCGATTTTCGACCAGATGGCCGCCTCTCACGTCAGCTACATCCGCCTCGACGCCGTCGGCTATGGCGCCAAGGAAGCCGGCACCAGCTGCTTCATGACCCCGAAGACCTTCAAGCTGATCTCCCGTCTGCGTGAGGAAGGCGTCAAGCGCGGTCTGGAAATCCTCATCGAAGTGCACTCCTACTACAAGAAGCAGGTCGAAATCGCATCCAAGGTGGACCGCGTCTACGACTTCGCCCTGCCTCCGCTGCTGCTGCACGCGCTGAGCACCGGCCACGTCGAGCCCGTCGCCCACTGGACCGACATACGCCCGAACAACGCCGTCACCGTGCTCGACACGCACGACGGCATCGGCGTGATCGACATCGGCTCCGACCAGCTCGACCGCTCGCTCAAGGGCCTGGTGCCGGATGAGGACGTGGACAACCTCGTCAACACCATCCACGCCAACACCCACGGCGAATCCCAGGCAGCCACTGGCGCCGCCGCATCCAATCTCGACCTCTACCAGGTCAACAGCACCTACTATTCGGCGCTCGGGTGCAACGACCAGCACTACATCGCCGCCCGTGCGGTGCAGTTCTTCCTGCCGGGCGTGCCGCAGGTCTACTATGTCGGCGCGCTTGCCGGCAGGAACGACATGGAGCTGTTGCGCAAGACGAACAACGGCCGCGACATCAACCGCCATTACTATTCCACCGCGGAAATCGACGAGAATCTCAAGCGTCCGGTGGTCAAGGCGCTGAACGCGCTCGCGAAGTTCCGCAACGAGCTCGACGCGTTCGACGGCACGTTCTCGTACACCACCGATGACGACACGTCCATCAGCTTCACCTGGCGCGGCGAAACCAGCCAGGCCACGCTGACGTTCGAGCCGAAGCGCGGTCTCGGTGTGGACAACACTACGCCGGTCGCCATGTTGGAATGGGAGGATTCCGCGGGAGACCACCGTTCGGATGATCTGATCGCCAATCCGCCTGTCGTCGCCTGACGGAAAATTTCTTGCGATTACGTATTTTCTTGCGATTACGTACGGCCTTGCGATTGCGTTCCACCTTGCGGTCGCGCACCCGGTCCGTCGCACCCGGTCCGTCGGGCGGACGGCAGTGGCCGCACGTGTTGGTATCGTAAGTTGCGTTGAAGAATCGCCCGAATGCGCTGAAGCAATGCGTCCGGGCGATTTTCGTATGTGTCGCTCGTAGCGGGCGGGCGCATGCGTGGAGTATCGAAGCACATGAAACGCGACAAGCAGAAAACGCGATAAGCCAAGAAAACAGCAGATATGACCGAAGACAATCAGAATAACGAATTCAAACCGCAGCCGCTGCCCGGCCAGGTGTTCATCCGCCCGGGCATCGACGATCGCCCCGATTATGAGAAGACCCTGACTCCCGAAGCGAAGGCGGCCATGCGCCGCTGTCGGTGCAGCAGCATCCGCGTATTCCGGAAGCGTCCAACGAGCGTCCGGAAACCCAGGCCGCGCGCATCGCATCGGAAGGTGGAGCGCCCCTAACCGCGGCCGCGCATCTTGACGTGGCTGTGCCGAACCTCGAATCGTCCTTCCTCGACCTGCGCGACCCGATGACCGCTCCGGACGGCACCAGGCCGACCGCAATGCAGGCCAACCGGCTCGTTGCGGGTTTTGCGCTTGGCTCAATGCTGCTGTCCGCTCCGATGGCGGCGTTCAACACGGTGCTCATTCCGCAAACCGTCAGCCGTTTGTCGGGAATCAACCGCGTCACGGATTTGGCGATGCTCGTCATCGCAGGTGCCATCATGACGTTCCTGCTGAACGCATGCATCGCCGTCGGTTCCGACCATTCCTACTGCCGGTTCGGGCGCCGTACGCCATGGATCGTCAGCGGCAGCGTATTGGCGGCTATCTGCATGGCGATTCTTTCCGCATGTGATTTTCTCCCGTGGGCCGTGTTCTTCTGGCTGGCCACGCAGGCCGCGTATGCGATGGCGGCCATACCGTTCGCCGCCGCGTTCGGCGAACGTGTGCCTGACAAGTTCCGCGACCGCGCCGATTCGTGGCACGGCAAGGGGCTGGCGGCTTGGCCAGCTGGTCGGCGTCGCCGTGGCTGTTGCGCTGACGCCGCATGCCGGTGGCGAAGGTTGGGATGGCACTACGGGTTTCGCGATGCTGGTATTCGCGGGTTGGCTTGTCGTCGCGGCCGTCGTTACGCTGTTGGTACTGCCGTTCGAAGGGGCCAGCAGCTACCTGCGCGTAGGGATGTTGAGAAAGGCGATTTCTTCTCGCAATACCGTCCGCCGCAGAACGCGCCGAAGTTTTCTGTGGCATTCGCGGCCCGCATGTTCGCCGTTGCGGCCACAGCCGGAATCGCCGTATATCAGTGGTATCTGGCGCCGAATATCGTCGGCAATACCGATGAGGCCGGTTTGTTCGGCATTGCCGGTGCCGGATCGGTGGTTGTGGTCATGGCCATCTGCACGTTTGTCGGTGCTTTGATTGCGGCGTTGCTGCTTGGCCGTGTCGTCAGCCTGTTTGGTGATCTGCGTATTCCGGCCGTCGCGTCCGCCGTGTTGTTCATGGTCGCTGCGCTGCTGCCGTTGCTGATGGACGACGGTTTCCTGGCGGTTGCGCTGTACGCCCTGCTTGCCGGCTTCGCATACGTGGTGTTCGACGGCGCCAGCCAAAGCTTGGATCTTGCGATGCTGCCGGATGTGCGTTCCGTGGGCCGATCGCTTGCCGCTTATAGTCTGGCCAATACGTTCGGCACGATACTGGGCGTCGCTGCCTGCGCCGCGGTGATTGTGGCGACCGGTGCCACCGTGCTGATCTTCGCTGTCGCCACTGTTTCGATGCTGTTGGCGGGTCTGCTGACATTGCGGTTGAAATCGCAACAATGACGGCGACTATGACGGTGCTAGATCGCCAATGATTGGAAAATAAAGCGAAACGGCGCGTCCACATAGTGAACCTTTAGTGGATAGGGGAGATGGACGCGCCTATGTTTACGGCTTAGTTCGAGCGGAAATCCCGCCCGGGGAAATGACTTTGCGAAAGGAGGTTCGCCACGATGAACGGAATGGTCGCACACGTACTGCTGTCCGCACGAATTATTATTCCGCTTTCGTTGGCGGACTGATTCGAGCATTGCGGCTTCAATCCCTCGCCAACGAAGGCAGGGTTTGAGGCGCGCGTAGCACACACGTTGATGGCCCTGCATGATGCGGGGCCATTTTTGTTGCAGCCCACAAGGCAGACGCAGCGAAAACCTTTTGAAGCCGGCCGGCATAGCGCACAACAGAAAACAGAAAAACTACAAACAACATCGTTATCGGCGGAAGTTGGGAACCGGTAACAGGACGTACAGGGAGTACATCAATGAGTACAGTCGAAGCGGCCGCTGGCAAAGCGCAGGCGATGGTCCGCGATTCGGTCAAAACCGTGATCGCAGCATCTATGGTCGGCACCGCCATCGAGTTCTACGACTTTTACGCATACGGCACCGCCGCTGCGAATTATTTCCCGAAGGTGTTCTTCGGAGACACCACCAATCCGACCGTCGCGCTGCTGGCCAGCCTGCTGACCTTCGCCATCGCGTTCATCGCCCGTCCGCTGGGCTCGTTGGTGTTCGGCCACTTCGGCGACCGTATGGGCCGCAAGACCACGCTGGTGGTCTCCCTGCTCACCATGGGCATTGCCACCTTCCTGATCGGCTGCCTGCCGACCTACAACCAATGGGGTGTCGCGGCCGTCGCCGTGCTGTGCCTGTGCCGTTTCGTGCAGGGCATCGGCCTGGGCGGCGAATGGTCTGGTGCTGCTCTGGTGGCTACCGAGAACGCTCCGGAAGACAAGCGCGCGCTGTACGGCTCCTTCCCGGAACTGGGCGCCCCGATCGGCTTCTTCCTCTCGAACGGCACCTACTTCCTGCTGGAAACCTTCAACGACAATGACGCGATGCTCGCTTGGGGTTGGCGTGTGCCGTTCCTGTTGTCCTCGATTCTCGTAATCGTCGGTCTCGTCGTGCGAGTGCAGATGGAGGAGACCCCAATCTTCCGTATGGCCCAGGAGCAGAAGAAGGTTGTCAAGTCTCCGCTTACTGAAGTGTTCAAGAAGAGCTGGAAGGAAGTCATCCAGGCAACGTTCCTGGTGGCTGTTACCTACACGCTGTTCTACACGCTGGCAACCTGGTCCCTCGCTTGGGGCACCAAGACCGTCGAGCAGGGTGGCGGCAACCTGGGCTTCACCAACCAGGAGTATCTGCTCATGCTGATGATCGCCGTCTGCGTATTCGCCGCGTTCATCGTGATCTCCTGCGTGAACGCCGACAAGTTCGGCCGCAAGCGCGTGATCATCATCTCCTCCTGCTGCCTCATCGCCTTCGCCCTGCTGTTCCCGTTCCTGCTTGATCCGGCGGTCGTCGGTCAGCGCAACTTCGCCACCAACCTGCTGTTCCTGTGCATCGGCTTCGCTCTGATGGGTACCGCGTTCGGTCCGATCGGCGCCTTCCTGCCGGAACTGTTCGACGCGAACGTGCGTTACTCCGGCTCCGGCATCGGCTACAACCTGGCTGCCATCGTCGGCGCGGCCTTCGTGCCGACCATCGCCACTTGGCTGTCCCATCATTGGGGCGTGCATTCCGTGGGCCTGTACCTCGGTGTGATGGCCCTGTGCTGCCTCATCGCGGTGTTGAGCTGCAAGGAAACGAAGAACGTCGACTTCACCAAGTGACGCCGACCGGCTTGCCGGACTGCTTCGCTTGGGGTGGCTCGGAGCCTTAGAAAAAACGTTTGACGTGAATATAGCCACTATGTGAACGTCAACAGACATCATAAAGAAAGCGGTACTAGAACAGTTCCGCAGGAGAGGCGGAGTGGTTCCTCGGACACAATCCGGGGGGAGCAACATCCTAGGAATCACTCGCCGTGATAACAACCGAAAAAAGAATAGAAAATAGCGAGTTTGTTCGGAAAAAGCAAGTTCCGAATCGCAAAAAACAATAAAGGAGCGCCAATTATGGCAGCAACTATCTGGTACGAAAAGGACGCCGATCTGTCCGTGTTCGATGGCAAGAAGGTGGCTATCCTCGGTTACGGTTCCCAGGGCCACGCTCATGCGCTGAACCTGCGTGATTCCGGCGTCGACGTCGTCGTCGGCCTGCGTCCTACCTCCAAGTCCGTGGAGTATGCCAAGGAGCAGGGCCTCGAGGTCAAGCCTGTTGCCGAGGCCGTTGCCGAAGCCGACGTGGTGATGATCCTGCTGCCTGACCAGTACCAGGCCGCCGTGTACAAGAAGGACGTCGAGCCGAACCTGAAGCCGGGCGCTGCTCTGGCCTTCGCTCACGGTTTCAACATCCACTACGGCTACATCAAGCCGTCCGAGGATCATCCGGTCTTCATGGTCGCCCCGAAGGGCCCGGGCCACATCGTGCGTCGTGAGTACGCCGCTGGCCGTGGCGTCCCGGTCGTCGTGGCCGTCGAGCAGGATCCGGATGGCAAGACCTGGCCGCTGTGCCTGGCTTACGCCAAGGCTCTGGGCGCGCTGCGCGCAGGCGCCATCAAGACCACCTTCACCGAGGAGACCGAAACCGATCTGTTCGGCGAGCAGGACGTCCTCATGGGTGGCATCAACCACCTGTGCGATATGGGCTTCGATGTGCTGACCGAGGCTGGCTACCAGCCGGAGATCGCCTACTTCGAGGTGTTCCACGAGCTGAAGATGCTGGTCGACCTGGCCAACGAGGGTGGCCTGAACAAGGCCCGTTGGTCCTGCTCCGACACCGCCCAGTACGGCGACTACACCTCCACGGTCATCACCGAGGAGACCAAGAAGCGCATGCAGTACCAGCTCAAGCGCATCCAGGACGCTCATTCGCCAAGGAGTTCATGGATGACCAGGCCGCTGGCGCTCCGAAGTTCAAGAAGCTGCAGGAAGAGTACAGCCACCCGCACCTGGAGACCGTTGGCCCGAAGCTGCGCGCCATGTTCTCCTGGAACAACCAGGTGGACGCCGATGCCGATATGGCCGAGTCCTTCAACGGCAAGATCGCTCGTACCCAGGTTCAGTGAGATTGCTTCGCTAGCTGCATAAGCTATTTAGCGAATTAGAAAGCGTCGCCCGCTTCGTGCGGACGGCGCTTTTTGCATATTGTCGTGCGTGCGACGGTTGCGTACGTTCCGGCATAACGAAAGGCCGCCACCCAACTTGGGCGGCGGCCTTCAATCGCAGTTAATGCGATTAATCGCAATGAATGCGAGACGTTACTCAGCCACGGGCGATCTTGCCGGTGAAAGTGGCCATGTCAGCGTCGTCATCCTTGCCGTTGTTCCAAGAGAACATGGCGCGCAGCTTCGGGCCAACGCTCTCGATACGCACGTTGCCGTATTCTTCCTGCAGCTGCTTGAACTTCGGAGCGCCAGCGTCCTGATCGTCGATGAACTCCTTGGCGAAGGAGCCGTCCTGGATGCGCTTCAGGTGGTATTCCATGCGCTCACGCACGTGCTCGTCGATGCAGGTGTTGGTGTAGTCGCCGTACTGGGCGGTGTCGGAGCAGGACCAACGGGCCTTGTTCAGGCCACCCTCGTTCATGAGGTCGACGAGCATCTTCAGCTCGTGGCAGACCTCGAAGTAAGCGATCTCCGGCTGGTAGCCAGCGTCAGTGAGGACCTCGAAGCCCATTTCAACGAGCTTGTTCACGCCACCCATGAGCACGTTCTGCTCGCCGAACAGATCGGTCTCGGTCTCTTCGGTGAAGGTGGTCTTGATGGCACCTGCGCGCAGGGCGCCAGAGCCTTGGCGTAAGCCAGGGTGATGTCCCAAGCGTCGCCGCGCGGATCCTGTTCGACAGCCACGACGACCGGGACGCCACGGCCGTTGGCGTACTCACGACGCACGATGTGGCCCGGGCTTCGGGGCGACCATGAAGACCGGGTGGTCCTCGGTCGGCTTGATGTAGCCGTAGTGGATGTTGAAGCCATGAGCGAAGGCGACGGCGGCGCCCGGCTTGATGTTCGGCTCAATATCGTTGGCCCAGATGGTGCGCTGGTACTGATCGGGAGCCAGAATCATGATGATGTCGGCTTCGGCGGCGGCTTCCGGAACGGACTTGACTTCCAGACCCTGCTCCTTGGCGTGCTCGACGGACTTGGAGGTCGGGCGCAGGCCGACGACGACGTCGACGCCGGAATCGCGCAGGTTCAGCGCATGGGCGTGGCCCTGGGAACCGTAACCGATGATGGCAACCTTCTTGCCTTCGAGGACCGAGAGATCGCCGTCGTTCTCATACCAGATTTGTGCAGCCATTGTACTTGGCACTCCTTTTGTGTAGTGGGGTGAACGCTTGGAAAGCGTTCGGGTTTCTACCATTCGCAGATGAAATTCGTGGTTTCGTGCATGGATTTTGTCCTGCAAACTGGGGTCCATCCTACCGGAGCGGCCGTTTTGGTACGTATCCAGTCCACAAAGTGAGCCGCGAAATCGTAAAAAATTCGTCGCGGCGCAATCGTAATACCTTTCCTGCGAAACCCCTACGGAAGCGACGTTTCGGGCCGTTGGAATGTTGTTTCCGTTGGGAATTGCGATTAAGTCCCTACCGAAGCGACGTTTCGATCGCTGAAAATGACGTTTGTGTGGGCAAGCATGTGCTTATTTAGGTGACGCTTCACGCATTTTGGTAGGAAAGTGGCTTAGGATAGGCACGTAGGATTGTTTGATGAGGAAGCTGAAGCAATGGTCACTGCGACGGGGATTGCGCCTGGTTCCGAAATGACGGCGCAGATGGAGCAGGTGGAGGAGCGTAATGTCTCGGGCGTGCTGCATGTCGCCGCGATTTTCGCCTCGCACATGGTATTGCAACGCAACAAGCCCATTGCGGTGTTCGGCGCATTGGCTGCCGATTGCGCCGGTATGGAGGTTGTGGCGGAAATACACGACTTTGACGGCTCCCTGATCGCGCAGGAACATGCTTATTCTTCGCAGAACGTGGTCAACGGCTTTTCGCAGTGGCGCGTGATGCTGCCCGCGCAACCGGAAGGCGGTCCGTACACGCTTCGTATCGTCGCGGGCAATGATGCCATCGAATTCGACGACGTGCTTATCGGCGAAGTGTGGCTCGCCGGCGGCCAAAGCAATATGGAACTTGAGTTGCGTAACAGCGAGCATGCCGACGAAGCACTTGAGGATTGCGCCGATCCGCTGCTGCGTTTCTACAATGTGCCCAAAACCGGTGTCATCAATCGCAATGCGGAAAATACGTCGAGTTGGCAGGAATCGTCGCCGGAAAACAGTGGTGTGATGAGTGCCGTCGCCTACTATTTCGCACGCAAGCTGCGCTCCGAACTCGACCCCGATCTGCCGGTCGGCATTGTCGACTGCTATATCGGCGGCACGTCGATCAGCTGCTGGATGAGCGAGGACGCACTCAATTCCAGCGATGCCGGCCGCGACTATCTGACGCGCTACCAGCGTGCGATCGCAGGCAAGACGCAACAGCAGTTCGAGCTGGAAACCAGCGAATGGCAGTCGCAGATGGACGCATGGAACGCGGCTGTGGAAACGGTGCGTCAGACCAATCCGAACGCAACGAGCAGCGAGTTGAGCGAACAGTGCGGCACCTGCCCGTGGCCGCCGCCGCTCACCCCTACATCGCAATGGCGTCCGTGTGGCCCCTTCCACGCCATGCTGGAACGTATCATGCCCTACTCGCTGGCCGGTTTCCTGTGGTATCAGGGTGAGGAAGACGAGCAATACAGCGGTTCCTACCGCGAGCTGCTCGGCATGATGATCGGCGAATGGCGTGCGCTGTGGAGCGAAAATCTGCCGTTCCTCATCGTGCAGTTGCCGCAATGGATCAACGGCAAGACGGCTGCGGACGGCAGCGATCCGATGCGCTGGCCGGTGCTGCGTGAGGCCCAATGGGACGCCGCGCAGTCCATAGACAACGTGTACGCCATCTGCACGATCGACTGCGGCGAATACGACAACATCCGCCCGCTGGACAAGCGCACGCCCGGCGAACGCCTTGCCAATTGCGCGCTGCGGCAAATCTACGGCATGGATCGCGTTCCGGTGCACGGCCCGACGGTGCTGGCTTCCGATGCGACCCGAACGGCCGCGTACGCCTGTTCTTCCGCTATGCGCACGGTTTGCATTTCGAAGGCACCACGCCCGGCGGCGGCGACGATGATTTCGATGGCCAGCTGCCGACTTTGGTGCGCGTGCCGGAACGTTCCGGCTTCGAACTGGCCGGTTCCGACGGTATGTTCCACCCGGCGACTGCCGCGATTTTCGTGGATTGCGACATCGATGATCTCGTCAATTCCAGAGTGAACGTGGTCGATTACAACGCTACGGAATTCGGCATTCCGATTAACAGCCGCAGCATCGGCACGATTACGCTGGCGACTCCGGATGTGCCGGAGCCGGTGGCGATGCGATACGCCTGGCGCAGTTGGGGTCCGGCTCCGCTGTTCAACGACGACGGCCTGCCCGCGCAGCCGTTCCGTCTGGACCTGACCGACCATACCTCCCCCGTCGAGTCCGCCGAGCCCGTCACCCCCGACGGCACCGCTGACTGAGGCCGTCGGTCTGGTCGCGCCGGTCTAATCGCCCCGTCTAATCGCAAAAACGGCATTCCCATCCGGCTTTTGTTACCGTAACCAGCCGATTCGGGTAACAAGCGGAAGAGGAGGCCGTTTTGTGTTTCTTGCGATTACTCAGCGGTTGCGGCAGCCGCGTCGACAATCACCGCCGCGTCCTCGCCACGCTCGCTGCCGGACTTGCCAAGCGCAAGCTGGGCGGCGGCGAACAGCACCGCCAGCCAGATGACGCCGGCGATCACGGCGATGCGATAGCTTGCGGAGAAGCACATGAGCACCACAACCAGCAGCATGAACGCGATCACCACATACGGCGTCACATTGGCGAACGGCAGCTTGAACGCGATCTTGTCGAGCGCTTCCTTGCCCTTCAGCCCTTAAGTTCGGCCGGGCCATCGCCAGCCGCAACCATGCGACGGAACTTAATCTCCGTAATCATAATCATGATCCAGTTGATCGCAGCCGCGATCGTGGCGATCGACATCAGATAATTGAACGCGAATTCCGGCCATACGAACACGACGACAACGGCAATCGCAATAATTATCGCGGAAGTGATAACACCCCCGACCGGCACGCCTTTCTTGCTGAGCTTACCCAGGTAAGCTGGCGCGTTGCCCTGCTTTGCCAGCGAATACAGCATGCGGGAGTTGGCGTACAGGCCGGAATTGTAGACGCTCATCACGGCGGTCAGGCACACGAAATTGAGGATGCCGGCGGCCGCGTGCACGCCGACGGAATCGAAGATCTGCACGAACGGGCTGGAATCGCCGTCGATTTTGCTCCACGGAATCACCGCCATAATCACGCCGAGCGCGCAGATGTAGAAGACGAGAATACGCCAGATGATGCCGTTCGTGGCCTTCGGAATGGTGGTGCGCGGATTCTCGGTTTCGCCGGCGGTGATGCCGATGAGTTCGGTGCCGCCGAAGCTGAACATCACCACGACGAGCGCCATCAGCAGGCCGGTCCACGTGCCGTCGGCGTTGCGGGTCATCAGGCCGTGCGGCAGGAATCCGCCGTCCACGGTGAACCAGTTGGCGAAGCTCGCGCGAATGCCCGAAGCGGTCGGCACATTGGCGATGATCACATACAGGCCGCCGAGAATCATGCCAGCACGGCCACGATCTTGATGATGGCGAACCAGAATTCGAATTCGCCGAACTTGTTCACGCCCATGAGATTCAGCGCCGCGATGGCCACGAGGAACACCGCCGCCGACACCCACTTCGGAATGTTCGGGAACCAGTAGTTCACGAACGAGCCGACCACGGCAAGCTCCACCATGGCCACCAGCACGTAGTTGAACCAGTAGTTCCAGCCGGAAATGAAGCCCGCTCGCCGTGACCAGTAGCGCGTCGCGTAGTAGCTGAACGCGCCAGCCTTCGGATCCTCGACCGCCATCTCGCTCAGAGCGCGCACAATCATGAAGATCGCGAGACCGCCGACGAGGTAGGCGAGCAGAATGGACGGGCCGGCCAGCTGGATGGATTCGCTGGAGCCGTAGAACAGGCCGGTGCCGATGGCGCCACCCAGCGCGATGAGCTGGATATGGCGGTTTTTCAACGATTTACGGAGCGTCGGCGGAACCGGTACATCGTCGGTTCCACGCGGCTTCTTTGCGGCGGTGACGTCGCTCATGGAGATTTCCTCTTCTCTGTTTCCTTGCGATTGCGCGTTGTGCGTTGCGCTCGCTGCTTGCGTTGCGTGCTGTTGCACGCTTGCATGTGCTTGTTTTGCTTGCTTTTTTGCGATTCGCCCTTTGTGAGGGAACGTTCCCGATTGTAGCGGGAAGCGGCGGGCAAAGTGTTGGTTTGTTCGTTCCGGAATGTCTGGTTTGCTTAACGGGTTGTTTGGTTTAGAAGTTCGATTCGCGCGATTGCTGTGCGATTCGAACGCGCGATTTGGACACGTGTTGCGGATGTGCGGTTTGGCGCGTCTTTCCAAGCTTCATGGTGTTCAATGGAATGAGGGGCTACGAACGGAGGTCGACATGGCATTCGTCAAGGACATGCTGCGAATGTGGGCGCATTCGTGGAAAAGATTCATTTCCATCGCCATGATCACGTTGCTCGGTGTGGCCGTGCTCACCGGCATTTACGCGGGCTGCCGTGACGCGTTCCGCAGCACCGATCGCTTTTTCGACGCGCAGGGCCTGCACGACGTCCAGGTGCTGTCCACTGCGGGCCTGTCGAACGGCGATATCGCCGCGTTGCGCAAGGTGAACGGTGTTGCGAAAGTGCAGGCGGAACGGTCGCAGGAAGTGACGTTCGATTTGGACGGCCGCAAGTCGGCGACCATGCAGGAAATCGGCACGAACGGCATTGACCAGCCATACTTGCAGGAAGGGCGCATGCCGAAGAAAGCCGGCGAAATCGCGGTAACCAGGAAATTTATTCGCGATTCGGGCAAGCGTATCGGCAGCCGCCTCACCGTAACCCCCGAATCGGCTTCCTCCGATACTTCCGATACGAACGATACGAACGGTGCGGACGGCACGAATGAAACGAACGGCACGGACGAGGCGCCGAGCTTCCCGACCAAGCTCACCATCGTGGGCGTGGTGCTCGATCCGCAGAACCTGAGCAACCCGGACGGCTACTCCGCCATGACCTCGTTCCGTTCCACCGCCACCACCGACTACACGTTCTTCGCGCCGTCCGATGGCGTGACCGGCACCCTCTACACGTCCGCCACGCTGCTCGTCAAGGGTGCGGCCGCCGAAAGCACGTTCGACGAATCGTACGAAAACACCGTCAAGCAGGTGACCGACCGCATCGACGGCACCGTGAAAACCGACCGCCAGAAGGCCCGTCGGCAGGAACTGCTCGACGCGGGCAACAAGAAGATCGCCGACGCGCGTGCGGAAGCCGACAAGAAGTTCGCGGACGCGCAGTCGCAAATCGACGCGAATCGGCAGCAATTCAACCAGCAGGTCGACCAGATTGTCAGCATGCAGGCGGGCGCGGCAGCTGCGGGAGCTGCGGCAAACGGCGCGAACGCAGGTGCGGCGGCGGCCGCAGGTGCAACTACCCCCCAACTTGACGAAACCACGCGTGAAACAATGCGTGAAACCATCATCGCCGCTAGTCCCGAACTGACGCAAGCCAAGCAGCAGCTCGACCAGGCGCAATCGCAATTGAACGAGCAGAAGGCAAGTACCGAACAAACGCTGAAAACCAAGGAAAACGAGCTGAAAACCAGCATTCCGCAAGTGCGCTGGTATGTGCAGGACCGGCAGTCGCTCGGCGGGTTCAGCGCGCTCAAATCCGACCTCGACTCCATCCAGTCGCTCGGCAACGCGTTCCCGATTGTGTTCCTGCTGGTGGCCGTGATGATGAGCCTGACCGCCATGGCGCGCATGGTCGAAGAGGACCGCTCGCTCATCGGCACGTACGTGGGGCTCGGCTACGGGCGGCTGGCGGTCGCGTCGCGCTACCTGCTGTTCGCGTTGCTCGCCTGCCTCGTCGGCGGCGGCCTCGGCTGATCGCCGGCTTCCTTGGCATTCCTGCGTTCCTGCTGGTCGTATTGCAAGGCATGTATGTGATGCCTGGCCTGCGACTGGAATACGACTGGCTGTACGGCTCGCTCGGCATCGCGCTGTTCGTGGTCGGCGTGCTCGCCGCCACCATCTACGCGTGTGTGCAGGAAATGCGGCAGACGCCCGCCGCGCTGATGCGTCCGAAAGCGCCGCGCGCCGGCTCGCGCATTCTGCTGGAACGGATTCGGCCGGTCTGGAATCGCATCGGCTTCCTCGGCAAAGTGACCGCGCGCAACATCTTCCGCTTCAAGTCGCGCCTCATCATGACGGTCGGCGGTGTGGCCGGCTGCACCGCGCTGATCGTCTGCGGCCTGGCCATCAACGACACCGTCGCAGACCTCGGCATCAAGCAATACCGCGACATCTACCAGTACGACCTGATGGTGGTTTCCGACGATTCGGACGCGTCGGCGATGCGCACGAAAGTCGCGTCAGACGGGCGCGTCACGTCATCGCTTGACGTGCGCATAGAGTCGGGCGATTTGACGGTTGCGGGCAGTGGCGACGGTGACAGCGGCAAGGCCGGCAGCAGCGGCAGCGAAAGCATCCAGCTGGTCGCGGTGCCGGAAAAGCATCTGTCCGATTTGGGCGAAATGGTCACGTTGCAGCCGGTCTCGTCCGGCATACTGGCACGTCCGGCGTCGGCAAAACCGGTTCGCTGAAACTCGATGACGATGGCGTGATCGTCGCGCAGTCGGCGGCAAGCGCGCTGGGCGTCAAGGCCGGTTCCAAGGTGCGACTGACCAACGGCGACGGCGTGCAGGCGACGGCGAAGGTGAGCGCGGTGAATCGCAACCTCATCGGCTCGGATGTGTATGTAAGCGAAACCTACTACGCCAAGCTTTTCGACTCGAAAGACGCGAAGAACACCAAGAATTCCAAGAGTTCCGAGGATTCCGAGGCTCTGACGTGGAACGCCATGCTCGCCAAGCTTTCCGGCTCCGACACTTCGCAAACCGACTATGCGGAATCGCTCGAAGAGAACAGTTCGGTGATGAAGGCCGTAAGCTGCGCGCATATGGCCGACAGCTTCAAATTCGACCTCATGGGCGCGGTGGTGGCGCTGATCGTGGCGCTCGCCGGCGGTCTGGCGCTTGTGGTGCTGTTCACGCTCGCCAATACGAACGTGTCGGAACGCGTGCGCGAGATGGCCACGCTCAAGGTGCTTGGCTTCTTCGACCGCGAAGTGCACCATTACGTGAACCGTGAGATGATGATCCTTACCGTCATGGGTGTGATACTGGGTCTGCCGCTCGGCCGGCTCGTCGGCGGCATGCTGACGATGGCGCTCAACATGCCCTCGTTGTATTTCGAGGTGGAGGTCAAGCCGCTGAGCTACGTGATCGCGGCCGTGGCGACCATGGCCTTCGCGCTGCTCGTGCAGCTGTTCGTCAACCCCGTCCTCGACCGCATCGACCCCATCAGCTCCCTCAAGTCCGTGGAGTAGCGCCCCTCCGAAGCCCTCTCAGTTCTTCGGGTAGCGGTAGTTGTGGGGGAGTTGGGTGGTGAGCTGCGGGTCCAGGCCGAGTTCCTTGAGTTGGCGGTCGATTTCGAGGCGCGCACGTTCCACAAGTTCGGCGCGACGGCTGTCCAAACCGTTCAGCCCCTCCTGCTTTTCCAGCGATTCCAACGTCTCCGCCATACGCTTGAGCCGGTCCTGATGGTGCAGCAGCGCACGTACCTGCGCATGTTCGCGCACAATCGTCCGCCAATCGGATGGCGTGTGCGCAATCTCCCGAACCGCGGTGACCGGATGCACGTCGGCCACCTGATACGTGATCGAGCCGAGCAGCGGCATCAGGAACACCGTGATCGCACCGGCTGCGACCAGCGTCGACGCGGTGTCGCTCTGCATGGTGCCGACCTTCACCGCCAGCGACGTGACGGCGACGATGATCGGCAGCGCGGTCGTGCAATACAGGCTACGGTGACGCGGTGATGCGATGACAGCGGATTCTTGCGTTTGTCGAGCGACAACGCAACATATACGGGCACCGCGCGAATCAGCATGAGCATGACGATGAACGCGACGAGCAGCGCGGGCCGGCCTGCCACGCGCGCACGTTGATCGCGGCGCCTGACACCACAAAAAATACAGGAATGAGGAAGCCGTAGCCGACACCCTCCAACTTCATTTCCAGCGACTTGCTGCCGTCGGGGATGATGTAACGCAGGATGAAACCCGCGGCGAACGCGCCGAGCACCGCGTCAAGTTCGAACAGTGCGGAAATGGTGACGAGGAAGATGAGCAGGAATGTGGTCAGCCGCATGAGCGTTTGCGATGATGTGTTCGCATTTTCCGTAAGGAAACGGTACAGGCGATGGCCGGTTCTCAGTGCTTTCGTAGGTAGCATCGCGCACAGTAGGCAGATGGCAAGGAACGCGCCGAGCACGAGCATGGTTTGCCAGCCGGTTCGGGTGGATAGCAGGATGGCCATGGCAAGGATTGGGCCGAGTTCGCCCCACGTTCCGTACGAGATGATGGCGTCGCCGATGGGGGTGCCTTCGAGGTTGCGTTCCTTGAGAATCGGCATGAGTGTGCCGAGCGCGGTGGTGGTGAGTGCGATTACCGTGGCTACGCCGTTGATGCCTTGCTTGGTGAAGAACGGAAGGAATGTCACAACCAGCCAGGCGAGGCCTAGCGTGATTCCCCATGTAAGCAGTCCGACTTTGCTTGATGTCCGGCGAGTCGTTTGGGGTCGATTTCGTAGCCGGCGAGCAGGAACAGGAACGCCATGCCGAGCTCGTTCAAGAGTTTCACGGCGTCGTTCACTTCGATCACGCCCAGTCCGTACGGGCCGAGTGCGGCTCCGGCGGCGAGCAGCAGTACGGTTTGTGGAATGAACCTTCCCGGGATCAGCTGCGCCACAATCGGGCTGACGGCCGCCACCGCCATGATGATGGTCAGGGAAACAAGCTCTTGCGTCATACCGTCGAGCCTAGTGAGCCATTGTGACCGGAGGTTGAAGAATGTGATTTCCGCTATCTGTGGCAGGTTTCTTCGGGGAAACGACCTAGGGGGCATGATTCCTACCCCCTAGGTCTGGATTTGCTCAAGGAACCTGCCACACATAACGCAAATCGTTTTCTTGTGAAGGGCGAATCTGCCGCATATAGCACGTTTCACGACATTAAGGGGGTCGGTCGCGTTTGCGAGGCAGCCAACCCCCGGTTCTCGTCCGCCGCGCGCGCACCACCCGCCCGCCAAATGCTATCTAGCTTATAGATGGCGGGTGGTTCGCCCCATTTGCCAGTTCGGGGGTATAAATCATACCCCGAACCGCCTATTCTCGTCTAGCACCCGCCATCTATAAGCGAAATACCTTTCCGCAAAGCCCCAAATCCGCCATCTATAAGCCAGATAGACCCATCAGTTTGACCATGGATAGACTCGGTTAGAGATGCTCTTGGCGAAAATGCCAATTTCGGCCTCCTGCAAGGGTTTTGATGGGTCTAACCCATGATTTACATAAAACCTAACCCACGATTTGCATAAAACGTGGTTCGCTCAGAGCTGTGGCCGGAAAGACCGCCTAGGTCCGACCGATGCTATCGAAATCGTTAGGAAAGGAGGCACGCGGGCGCATTGGGCGGCTCCCGCGGTAGGGTGTGACCATTATGACTTTAGGGAATACGAATACCGGGAAGGCCGGCACAAACACGCAAGCTGCCGACGCGTCTGACGCAACGCAGAACGCGCAAAGCACACAATCGCATATCAAATCCGTCGAAAGCCTCGACAAAGGCAACGACATGGAACGCGGCCTGAAAAACCGCCACGTCCAATTCATCGCCATCGGCGGCACCATCGGCACCGGCCTGTTCCTCGGCTCCGGCAAGTCGATCGCGCTGACCGGACCGAGCATCATCTCGTGTACATCGGCGTGGGCCTCATCATGTTCCTGCTCATGCGCGCCATCGGCGAAATGATGTACAGCGACCCAAGCCAGCACACCTTCATCAACTTCATCACGCGCTATCTCGGCCGCGGGTGGGGCAAGTTCGCCGGCTGGACGTACTGGATCGTGCTCATTCTGACCGGCATGACCGAAATCACAGCCGTCAGCACGTATTTCGTCACGTTCTTCGGTACGTTCGGCATAGACCTCAACGCGTGGAAATGGCTTATCGAACTGTGCTTCCTCGTGGCGCTCACCGGCATCAATCTCATTGCCGTGAAAGTGTTCGGCGAGGCGGAATTCTGGTTCTCCATGATCAAAATCACGCTGATTGTGGGTCTGATTGTCACCGCCGTGGTGATGCTGTTCCTCGGTTTCAGCTACCCGGCCACGCATATCGAAGGCGTGGACGGCACGGTCTCCGGTGCACTGTGAGCCTTACGAACATTACCGACGGCTTCCAGCTTGCGCCGAATGGCTGGATGAACTTCTTCATGAGCTTCCAGATGGTGTTCTTCGCCTACCAGCTCATCGAATTCGTGGGTGTGACCGTGTCCGAAACCCAGAACCCGCGCAAAGTGCTGCCGAAAGCCGTCAACGAGCTGATCATGCGCATCCTCATCTTCTACGTGGGCGCGCTCGTGGCCATCATGGCCATCGTGCCGTGGCGCAACTTCCATCAGAACGCGGACGGCTCGTTCGGTTCGCCGTTCATCATGGTGTTCAAATACGCTGGCCTCGACTGGGCTGCCGCGCTCGTGTTCTTCGTGGTGATCACCGCAGCCGCGTCGGCACTCAATTCGCTGATCTACTCGGCGGGCCGCCACCTGTACCAGCTTGCGCAGGACTCCGAATCGCCCGCTATGCAGCGCTTCGGTGAGGTGTCGGATCACAAGGTGCCGGCGAAGGCGATCATCGTGTCCGGCTGTATGATTCTGTTCTCCCCGCTGGTTAACGCGATTCCGGGCGTTTCCGGTGCGTTCGTGCTGTTCGCTTCGGCCGCCAGCGCCGTCGTGATCTTCATCTACGTGCTGACGATGCTTGCGCACCGCCGCTACCGTCAAAGCGCCGACTTCCTGCCGGACGGCTTCGTCATGCCGGCATGGCAGGTGTGCGACTGGATTGCGATTGCGTTCTACGTGTTCGTGTACGTCACGCTGTTCCTGTCCGCAGATACGCGCGGTTCCGCCATCGCCGGCCTGCTGTGGCTCGTCGTGTTCGGCGGCTACTGCCTGCTGCACGAGCGATTCCAGAACCGCGACCTGAAGGCGGCTCTAGGGAAGTAGACGTATTGCCTGTCGTGCGGTATGCGTGGCATGCGCGCGTTGCGCTACGTGCCGCGCATCCGACGAAAGAGGGCCGGTGGAAACCTTGCGAAAATGTGCGTTTCCACCGACCTCGTCGTGTAATCGCAATAAAACAGTGCGAAACGTTAGTGCACGAATCGTACGAAATCGGCGCGAATCAGCCGATGTAGTCGGCCTCGTTCGTCGGGCTGGACGGGACGGCGTGGTCCTCCGTCACCTTGCCCAGGCCGGACAGGTACGCTTCACGGCCGGCCTCAATCGCATTCTTGAAAGCGCGCGCCATCAGCGGAATGTTGCCGGCGGATGCGATCGCCGTGTATGCCATCACCGCGTCCGCGCCCATCTCCATGGCCTCAGCGGCCTGGCTCGGACGGCCGATGCCCGCGTCGATGATCACCGGAACGTTGGCATTCTTGATAATCACTTCAATGAAATCGCGTGCGCGCAGGCCCTTGTTCGAGCCGATCATCGCGCCGAGCGGCATCACGCAAGCTGCGCCCGCGTCCTCAAGACGCTTCGCCGCGATCGGATCCGGGAACATGTACGGCATGACCACGAAACCTTCCTTCGCCAGCTTTTCCGTGGCCTTGATGGTCTCCTCGTTGTCAGGCAGCAGGTACTTCGACTCGTGCTCGATCTCCACCTTCACGAAGTCCGTCTGGCACACCTCGCGCGCGAGACGTGCGATGCGCACCGCCTCCTCCGCGTTGCGCGCGCCCGACGTGTTCGGCAGCATGGTGATGCCCTTCGGAATGTAGTCGAGCAGGTTGTTTTCGGTGGTGCGGCAGCGGCGCAGCGCCATGGTGACGATCTGCGTGCCCGCGTTCTCGATGGTCGCCTTGATGAGGTTCAGGTCGTAACGGCCGGAACCGAGGATGAAACGGCTCGTGAACTTGTGCCCGCCGAGGATCAGCGGGTCGGCGTCGCCGGTGGCGATCTCGTCGTACGCGTGCGCGTCCGGCTCAGGCAGGATCGCGGTGTTCGTGGTGGTGCCGACCAGCTCGTCGAGCGTGGCGTTCGGCGCGGCCGCGACGTCGGCGGCTGCGGTGGTGATGGTGTTTTCGGTGCTCATCGTCGGTTCCTTTCGTTGGGGTGTTTGGTGTTGCTGTTGTTGCGATTGCTGTGCTGCTGTTGTGTTGCCGTTGCGTCGCTGTTGTGTTGTGTGCAACGTGCGTTTGTAATCGCAATAAAAATTTCGATTACGGCAGTGGAGTAACGTAGCAGTGCGTCAGGCGTCTTCCTCGCCGAGGATCAGTCGCGTGATCATGTTCGCTTCGTGGCAGGCGACCACGCCCACGCGCGGCGCCATCAGGCCGGCACCCGGTACCGGAGCCGTCTCGCCATCGCCACAGAAGTAGAAGTTCTTCGAAACGCGACGCGTGCTCACCAGGTTGGAGCTGCGGAAGCCGGCCATGCCGGACGCGCTGACGAGCTTCTTGCCCGGCAGATTCTCCAGCACCGCGTTGACGAGCATCGTCTTGTTTTCCGGCACGTCGAACGCCTCGCAGATGATGTCCTCGTTTTCGAACAGCGTCGGCACGTTCTCGTCGGTCACCTTGACGGTGTCGATGGTGATGTCCGTGAACGGGTTGATTTGGCGCAGATTGCTGCGCAGCGCCTCCGTCTTGTACTGGCCGAGGTCCTTCAGGAAATACTGCTGGCGATTCAGGTTCGTCATATCCACGCGGTCGAAGTCGATCAAGTGCAGGTGGCCGACGCCGATGCGAGTCAGCGCCACCGCGATGGTGGAGCCAAGGCCGCCGCAGCCGCAGATGGCCACGTGCGCCGCGTCGAGCTTGTCCTGCGTGGCGGCCGTGTGACGGTCGAGCAGGGCCGCGCGGATCTCCTCGCGGCTGACCAGGGTGGCCGGGTCGGGCTGGTTGTCGAAAGCGTGCTGGCGGGCGTCGATCCGCGCCTGCGATGCGGATGGTTCAAAAGTCATGGTTGTTCTCGTATTCTCGTTTCCGTTCGTATGGTTTGTTTCGCTGCTGTGCTCAGCCGCCCTGCACGAACGTGACGATTTCCAACGTGTCGGTGCCCTTGAGCTGCGTCTGCGCACGCTGGCGCGCGGCACGATCTCGCCGTTGAGCTCCACGGCCACGCGGTCGGCGCGCAGACCGCGCTGCTCCACTAGTTCGGCCACGGTGATCGGCGTGGCGACGTCCTCTTCCTTGCCGTTGATGATCATTTCGGTTCCCTTCTGTATGTCAGGCCCCACGAGTGCCGTTCCCGCCGAAACGGACGTTCAGAACTGCTTTGTGGCTTCCGAGCGTCTGCTTCCGGTGAATCGGACATTCACGGTTGGTACGAAAAAAGGGTCGCCGAAGGAACCGTACCCTATGAGGTGGTGCGCCCCTCCGTGACCCTAATCACGCGATATTCGGTTATCGCGAACGGAAATGAGATGCGCCTCGCGGCGCGAACAACCCGTCTCCTTACGGCGGCATTACCCGCATCAAGTCCTCGGTCGAAGCTCGTCGAGCTCCCTCTCAGCCTTCCGGCTCCCGTTCGGTTGTGCCTCATCTTCCCGCACCCGCCCGACAACCCGCTCCGCGCTGTTTTGTGCGAGAATGGGTGGCGGATTTTGTAGCGACGGATGTGGCGACGGAAGGGAGACGGTTATGACGACCGCACGAAACATGGGCGAATTGGCGGGATTTGCGATTCCACGGCTCGGCATGGGCACGATGGCGTTGGCGATTGAGGGCCGCCCGGACCGCGATACGGCGATCCGCACGATTCACGCCGGCTTGGACGCGAGCGTGCGATATCTGGACACCGCCTGGTCGTATTACCTGCCAAGCCAACCCGGCACCGGCACCGCCGAAGACCTGGGCTACGGCGAAAAAATGGTGCGCGACGCGCTCGCCAGCTGGGACGGTCCGCGCGACGAAGTGCTGATTGCAACCAAAACCGGCTATCGCCGCACCATGGAGGCGCCGAACGTTGCCGAAAACGAGCCGGAACGCCAGCATTTGCAGGCTGTGGGCAGCCAGTACGGTGGATGGCGGATTCGCGTCCGGAAACGATGATCTGCGACGCGAAGGAGTCGGCCGCGCACCTCGGCGTGGAGGCGCTGGACCTGCTGTACTCGCACGGACCGGACCCGGAAGTGGCTTATGAGGACCAGGTCGGCGCGCTGAAGCAGCTGCTTGACGAGGGCGTGATCCGGTACGCGGGCATTTCCCGCGTGGACAACGCGCAGATCGACATCGCCCGCGAGATTCTCGGCGACAAGCTGATCGCCGTGCAGAACCAGTTCTCGCCCTCGCACCCCGACCCTGAGCATACGATGGAGCACTGCGCGGAACTTGGACTCGCGTTCGTGTGCTGGAGCCCCCTCGGCGGCTTCCTCGACGCGTTCGACCAGCGCGCGTACGACCCGTTCCGCACGGTCGCCGGCAACCACGGCTGCTCCTACCAGCGCGTGGTGCTCGCCTGGGAACTGAGCCGCTACGAGCGGTTGTTCACCATCCCCAGCGCCCGCAATCCGCAGGAAATCAACGATTCCTTCGCCGCCACCGAACTGACGCTCACGCAGGATGAGCTGGCGATGCTGAACGCCTCCGTCGACGCCCGTCGCGGCTGAATTCCGCGCAATACGTACGATTGGCCGCGCCCGATTCCGCACAATAATCGCGATTCTGGCCGCGGCCTTTTTCGTGCCTTCTGTAGCTTGCTCGCTGCAAAATCGCCCTGGGAATAACTTACACTGTAAAATGTTTACACTGTAAGATATTATGACGGCGATTGCGACGGAAGGAGGTGCCGCGTGGGCTTTGAAGAGGAACTGTTCCACGAATTGGCGACCAACACATGGGACAAACGCTCGCGCATGCAGCAGGAGATGGTGAAAGGCGCGAAGGGCGAACCCTTCGCCGTGCAGGAACTCTATAGGAAAGGCCCGCTGACGCCATCGCAGCTCGCCTCTTCAATGAAAACCACCACCGGACGCGTGTCCACACTGCTGTCCGCGTTGGAGAAAAAAGGCCAGATCACACGCGAATCCGACCCCGACGATCGCCGTGTGGTGCACGTGAACCTCACCGAAGCGGGCAGGGAACGCGCCGAACGGCAGCGCGAAAGCATGCGCGAGGCGATCTGCTGGATCTTCTCGCAGATGGGGGAGCGCCGCGCGCGCGAATTCGTTGAGCTCACCGAGGAATTCACCACGTACATGTCGCTGTGCATGCCCGGCAAACCGCGCCCCACGGCGGACGAGGTCAAAGCCGCGTTCTCAGGAAACGCACAGGAAGACGCGTAGTATCTTACGCTGTAAATAATTCACAGTGTAAGTAATCGCAATCCAGTAATCGCAAAAACCGCGAAAAATCGCAAAAACTAATCGTAAGAAAACAAGCAAAACACAAAACAAGAGAAGGAACCAAGCATGCTTCGCATCGTACGATACCTCTCCAAAGCGGAGATCGGTCAGATGCTCGTCGCGCTGGTCAGCATCGTCGGTCAGATTTGGCTTGACCTGACCCTGCCGGACTACATGGCCGACATCACGCAGCTCGTCGAAACCCCCGGCAGTGAAATGCACGACATCTGGGTGGCCGGCGGCAAAATGCTGCTCGTCTCGCTCGGCTCGGCGGCCTGCGCGGTCGTCACCGGCTTCATCGCCGCGCGCGTGGGCGCCTCGTTCAGCCAGCGCCTGCGTTCGCTTGAATTCAACAAGGTGGAAAGCTTCGGACCGGCGGAAATGAACCGTTTCTCCACCGCGTCGCTCATCACCCGCTCCACGAACGACATCACGCAGATCCAGATGTTCATCACCATGGGCCTCATGATGATCGTCAAAGCGCCGATCATGGCCGTGTGGGCCGTGTGCAAGATCGCAGGAAAGGGCTTCGATTGGACGCTCGCAACCGGCATCGCCGTGGCCATCCTGCTGGTGGTCATCGCCGTGATCATGAGCTTCGTCATGCCGAAGTTCAAGGCCATGCAGCGCCTGACCGACAACATCAACCTCGTGGCGCGCGAGAACCTCACCGGCCTGCGCGTGGTGCGCGCGTACAACGCCGAGGACTATCAGGAAGCCAAGTTCACCGAAGCCAACAAGGAACTCACCGAAACCCAGCTGTTCACCAACCGCGCCATGGCCATCATGATGCCGTTGATGAACACCATCATGAACGGCCTGATGCTCGCCGTCTACTGGATCGGCGCGTACCTCATCGACGCTGCCGACGCCGTCGACAAGCTCACCACCTTCTCCAACATGGTGGTGTTCTCCAGCTACTCCATCCAGGTCATCATGAGCTTCCTGCTGCTGAGCATGGTGTTCGTGCTCTGGCCGCGAGCCGACGTGTCCGCGCAGCGCGTGCTCGAAGTCATCGACACCGAGCCGATGGTCACCGACGGCACGCAGGACGCGGGCAAGCCGGGCGAGGAAGGCGAAATCGAATTCCGCAATGTGAGCTTCGCCTACCCCGACTCGCGTCAGGCCATGTTGGAAGGCGTCAATTTCAAAGCAAGAAGGGTCAGACGGTGGCGTTCATCGGCTCGACCGGCTCCGGCAAATCGTCCCTCATCAACCTCGTGCCGCGTTTCTACGACGCCACGCAAGGCGAGGTGCTCGTCGACGGCGTCAACGTGCGCGACTACAAGCTGAAGGCGTTGCGCGACAAGATCGGCTACGTGCCGCAGCAGTCGTTCCTGTTCAAGGGAACGATCGCCAGCAACGTCGCGTACGGAGATACGGACCGCGACGACGACACCGTGCGCCGCGCATGCGACGTCGCGCAGGCGACGGAATTCATCGACAAAAAGCAGAAGAAGTATGATTCCGGCATTTCGCAGGGCGGTTCCAACGTTTCGGGCGGGCAGAAGCAGCGTCTGTCGATCGCACGCGCCGTCTACCGTCATCCGGAAATCCTGATCTTCGACGATTCCTTCTCCGCGCTCGACTTCAAAACCGACCGTGCCGTACGTGACGCGCTCGAAAAGGAAGCGAAGGATTCCACGAAACTCATCGTCGCGCAGCGCATCGGCACCATCATGAATGCCGACCGCATCATCGTGCTCGACGACGGCAAAGTGGTCGGCCAGGGCACGCACGAGGAACTGCTCGACACGTGCGAAGTGTATCGGCAGATCGCCGAATCGCAGTTGAGCGAAGACGAACTGAAGCGCTGAAAGGGGGAGACATGCCAAGAGGAATGGGACGCGGCCGTGGGGCCGTGGAAAAGCCGAAGGACTTCGGCGGAGTGATGAAGAAGCTCGTGAAATTCTGCAGCCGGTACATTCCGGTGATGATTTTCGCGCTGGTTCTGGCGCTGCCGGCACGGTGTGCCAGATCATCGGCCCGGACAAGCTCAAGGACATGACCAACGAGATCACGAAGGGTCTGCCGGCCATGGTGCACGGCAAGCCCGTCATGAATTCGATCGATATGGACGCGGTGTCGCGCATCGCATGGCTGCTCGTCGCGCTGTACGTCGGGTACGCGCTGCTGAGCTACCTGCAAAGCTGGCTGATGGCCAACGTCACGCAACGCACCGCACAGCAGCTGCGTGAGGCGATCAGCCAGAAAATCAATCGCCTGCCGCTGAAATATTTCGACAAAGTCAGCTACGGCGACGTGCTGAGCCGCATCACCAACGACGTCGACGCGATCGGACAGACGCTCGGCCAGTCGGTCGGCTCGCTGATCACTTCGATCACGCTGTTCTTCGGCGCGCTCATCATGATGTTCTACAACAACGTGACCATGACGCTGTGCGCCATCGGCTCCGCGCTGCTCGGCCTGATCATCATGGGCGTGATCATGAAGGTGTCGCAGAAGTACTTCACCCGCCAGCAGGTGGCGCTCGGCGACGTCAACGGCCACGTCGAGGAAATGTACACCGGCCACACCGTGGTCAAGGCATACTGCGGCGAGGAACGCTCCATCGAGCAGTTCGAGAAGTACAACAACGACCTGTACGTGTCCGGCTGGAAAAGCCAGTTCCTGTCCGGCCTGATGATGCCGATCATGAACTTCGTCGGCAACTTCGGATACGTGGTGGTGTGCGTGGTCGGCGCGGTGCTCGCCATGGACGGCAAGATCGAATTCGGCGTGATCGTGGCGTTCATGATGTACATCCGCCTGTTCACGCAGCCGCTGTCCCAGTTCGCGCAGGCGTTCCAGAACCTGCAGCGCTGCGCAGCCGCATCCGAACGCGTCTTCGGCTTCCTTGAGGAGCCGGAACTGTCCGACGAAACCGGCAAGCAGGCGCTGCTGGGCGTCGGCGCGGACGGCAAGCCGCAGCCGGTGCGCGGCGACGTGGAATTCAGCCACGTGCGCTTCGGCTACGACGCGGACAAGACCATCATCAACGACTTCTCCGCGTCCGTGAAGGCCGGCCAGAAGGTGGCTATCGTCGGCCCGACCGGCGCCGGCAAGACCACCATGGTCAACCTGCTGATGCGCTTCTACGAGATTTCCGGTGGCACGATTTCGATTGACGGCATCGACACCAAGTCCGTACCGCGTTGGAACGTGCACGACCAGTTCTCCATGGTGCTGCAGGACACGTGGGTGTTCCGTGGAACAGTGCGTGAAAACATCGCGTATTCGAAGAAGGACGTCACCGACGAGCAGATCGTGGCCGCATGCAAGGCCGTCGGCCTGCACCACTACATCATGTCGCTGCCGAACGGCTACGACACCGTGCTCGACGACAAGGCGTCGCTTTCCCAGGGCCAGCGCCAGCTGCTGACGATCGCCCGCGCGATGGTGGAGGACGCGCCGATCCTGATTCTTGACGAAGCCACCTCCTCGGTCGATACACGCACCGAGGAGCTGATCCAGAAGGCGATGGACGCGCTGACCGTGGGCCGCACGAGCTTCGTGATCGCGCACCGCCTGTCCACCATCCGCGACGCCGACATGATCCTGGTGATGAACGGCGGCGACATCGTGGAACGCGGCACGCACGAGGAACTGCTCGCCAAGGGCGGCTTCTACGCCGACATCTACAACAGCCAGTTCACGCTGGCCGAGTGAGGTTGGTGTGCTGACTCGCTAAAAAATCCGGAGGGACCACCCCTCCGGATTTTTGCGTTTTGGCTTCGGCGTTTTTATTGTGTTGCGTTGACGGGACGGCGGATTTACCATTGAGGTGACTGACGTCAATCGATTGACGTATTTGAAAATCACAAAGAAAGTGGGCAGTCATGAAAAGCATCGAAATCGGCAAATCGGCAGTGGTCGCATCGCAGGCGGCGCTCGGCGTGATGCGCATGGACGCGCTGGATGCGGACGCGGCGGCGGAAGTCGTGCGCACGGCCGCCGAGCATGGAGTCAACTTCTTCGACACGGCGGACATCTACGGATTCAACGTCAACCACGACCATGCCAGCTCGCGTGTGCTCGGCCGCGCGTGGAAGGACGCCGGGCTCAAGCGCGAGGACATCTTCCTGCAGACGAAGTTCGGTATCAACATCGACTTCAGCGACCCGAACAACGTGCACGCCACCCGCTACGACTTCTCCGCGAAGCACCTCATCACGCGACTCGACGAGGAACTGGAAGCGCTCGGCACTGACTACGTGGACTTCGCGCTCCTGCACAGGCCCGACACCCTGATGGAGGCCGAGGAAATCGTCGAAGCGTTCACCACCCTGCACAAGGCGGGCAAAGTGCGCCACTTCGGCGTGAGCAACGTGAACCCGTGGCAGGCGGAACTGCTGCAGTCCTGGCTCGGCGACGACCCGGCCATGAGGCTCGAGGCGAACCAGCTGCAGTTCGGCCTGATGCACGCGCAGATGGTCAGCGACGAGCTGATGACCAACTCCGGCGCCGAAGGCATGGTCGTGGCCAACCATTCGGACGGCCTGCTGTCCTACTCGCGACTGCGCCACATGACCATCCAGGCGTGGAGCCCGTTCCAGTCCGGCACGGAATACGGCCCGTTCGTAGGCAACGAGCACTTCCCGGAGCTGAACAAGGCACTGGACGAAAAGGCCGCCAAGTACGGTGTGAGCGCCAACGCCATCGCCACCGCATGGGTGCTCAGGCATCCGGCGAAGATTCAGATCGTGCTCGGCTCGATGAACCCCACCCGGCTGGGCGAAATGCTCGACGGCGCGGACATCGATCTCGACAAGCAGGATTGGTGGGACCTGTACGTGGCCGCCGGCAACCTCATTCCGTGAGTTTTGCTTGCGATTGGCCGGTTTGCGGTCTGCGATTGGCGGGCCGCCAACCGGCAACCTGGCAATCAGTGACCGGTCGGCAATCAGAAGAAACGGCCGGGGAAACCGGCGCTGATGGTGGCGTGACGGTCGGCGTCCAACGTGGCGCAATCGAAAACAAAAACGCTGCGCAGTTCATTCGGGTCCGCAACGAACAGCGCCGTAGCCAACCCGTCCGCCACCGCAGTCGGATAGTCGGCGACCGACGTGGATCGCACGGCAATCCACGTGGCCTCCATCTGCTGCGCGGGCAGCCCATCGACGGCATTGAGCAGATGGTGAATCGCCAGATGCGTCTGTTCGTTCACCGCCACCTCCCAATGGCGACGGCTGGGCGCGCTCGCACAGAACGCGCCATCGCCGATCAGTGCGACGCCGACCGCGCAGGACGGATCATCCGGATCCTCAAGCGCCACACGGATCGGCTTGTTCGTGCGCGCCAGCAGATCGCCGCCCGCATCAATCACAAATTCCGGGGCAGCGCTTTCGCGTTTGCTGTCTGAGGTGGAAGATTGGCATGTCGGGTTGGTCGTTTCGGCTGACTTGACATGCGATGTGCGCGAAAGTTCTGAATCGGTGAGCAATCCGCCCAGCGAATCCACCAGATAACCCTTGCCGCACGCGCCGAAATCCACATGAACCGGACTGCGTGTAACCAATGTCGTACCATCCGAACGAACCACATCACGACCCCATACGGCCCGTCCGTGCAGCGCGCCCAGGCGCTCGCCGGCGCCGGCTTCAACGGTGAAACTCAGCGCGGGATCGTAACCGAGACGAATCAGATCCTCGCCCACACACGGGTCGATCGCGCCGCGCGTGGCGTCGTGCAGCGCGTCGTACAAATCAAATAGCGGGCCGGCCCAATCGGGAAAATCGAAATGCCCGCCATGCTCCGCATTGCCGATGTGCGCAACCAGCGAATCAGCGCGAAACCGCGAAAGCACATGCTCGTATTCATCGATGAACCGCTCCATCTCGCCGCGCAATTCCGCGGTGATCGGGCGAGGCGTCGAAATCAGCAACCCCGTGCCGAGCGCCTTGGGAAACGCGGTGGTATACGGCATGCGATGCGCGAGCGGTGCAATGGAGTCCATACCACGATGCTAGCGCGTGCCCGGCTTGGCGTAGTTCGTGCCTGGGGCTGGCGGGCGCGCGGGATTTTGCGTGCGGTCGAGGCGCGGGCGTCACCGAGGATGGTATACGCATTGTCAACGCCATTGATTGGCTGTTGGGTGATTGAGCCAATTGAGACGCGTATCTCGCTTATAGATGGCGGATTCCGGGGTTCGCCCGGTGCTATCTCGCTTATAGATGGCGGGTCTCGGCGGAGAAACGAACCTAGGGGGCATCTTTTCGCCCCTCTAACCCTTGTATCTCGCAAAGGGGCCGCCATCTATAAGCGAGATACCAACTGTCACCCCGCCAAATCCGCCACTCATAAGCGAGATGTTTTTTCGTGGGTGTGGCATGAGGCATCGCCTTATTTTGATACCCCCGTAGCTTTGTATGGTTACGATTATGCTAATCGTGATTATGCAAGTCGCGATTATACAAACCGACGCTTTGGCATGGAGTTCGCTTCACGTTTTTCCATGTGGACGGGGGCATTGCGCAATGACGCTGCTCGCCACAATGTGAGACGACACGCGGAAAACGGGAAAAATAAAAACGGCGGAATTCCAACGTTTTTTCATGCGCGATACAACAAGACCAATTAAAAATCAAGACTGTTATTCAAAAAACTTTCGTTCTATCTTGGCTTCCGATGCGCGCTTCGTACGTCGGGTACGTCGGGGAAATCGCGCCGAAAAGATTTGCGGAAGGAAGGTTCGACCCATGTCATCTCGCGTCGCGCAGCGCCACGCAGCCGGTTCCTACGATTCGTGCGATTCGCGCGTCTCGGCTTCCGGCCGTCTCATCACGCTCGTCGCCGCGCTGATGATCGCGCTCGCCACGCTGTTTGTCGGCATCGCGATGCCGCGGCAGGCGTCCGCCGCTGACGGCAACCAGACGAATTTCGATTCCTGGACTGCGTCGCGCAGAATATCGCCAAGCAGCTCGCCACCGCCGAAAAAGACTACAATGACGGCGATTACGGCCAGGCCGGCACCGGCTTCCAGACCGCGCATTGGATCGGCTATGATGCGTCCAACTTCTCGAAAGTCGTCAACGACACCATTTCCGCCGAATGCCAGCAGACACTGCTCAGGCAGTTCACCGATTTGGAAGGACTCGCGTACCAGCAGGGCCAGGGGAGCGCGATCGCAAACGGAATCAACGCGCTGAACGCGGACCTTGACACGGCCGCGCAGACGCTTGACGGCAACGCGAACCTCGCCGACCCCAAAACCTACGCGAAGCAGCGCGCCGAACAGACCGCCGCGGAACGTAAGAAGCTCGACGCGGCCAAAAAGAATTCCTCCAAAGGCAAAGGCGACCGCACGTGGAGCGAAGTCGCCAGCGAAATGAACGTCATCCTCGACAAGGCATACAAGGCCGCCATCTCCGGTAAGGGCGCGGAAGGCTCCAGCCTCGTCAACAACGCGTACTACCAGTACTACGAAAAGCTCGGCTTCGAAAAGAACGTCATGAACGCCATCTCCGGCGACCGCGTCTCGCAGGTGGAATACCAGTTCAAGATGACCCGCAAAACCATGCGCGACGGCGGTTCCGACAAGGAAATCAAGAAGCTCGTCGACGACCTGAAAAGCTGGCTCGTCGAAGACGCGGCCACCCTCGACGGTGGCGCGGCCGGCAACGTCAACGCCTTCACCAAAGCCATCACCAGCTCCGCCGGACAGGCGTTCCTCATCCTGATCCGCGAGGGCCTCGAAGCGCTGCTGGTGGTGGCCGCCGTGGTGGCCTACCTCGTCAAATCCGGCAACCGGCGCTTCACCAAGTGGATCTACCTCGCGTGCTCGCGGGCCTTGCCGGCTCCGGCCTGATCGCCGTGCTCTTCACGTTCCTGTTCGGCGGCTCCGGCCCGGTCCAGGAAATCAGCGAAGGCGTGTGCGCGCTGATCGCCATGCTCATGCTGCTGTGGACCAGCAACTGGATGCTCAACAAAAGTTCCGTGGAAGCGTGGAACCGTTACATCCGCACCAAAACCGAGTCCGCCGTGGCCGACGCGCAAAACAAAGTCGCCGCCGGCGAAGGCGTGGGCCTGGGTATGGTCGTTTCGCTCGCCATGCTGAGCTTCCTAGCCGTGTTCCGTGAAGGCGCCGAAACCGTCATCTTCTACGAATCGATCTACTCGATGAGTCGCGACGCGCAAGGCATGTGGATCGGCGGCATCGCCGCGGGCGTGGTGCTGCTCGTCATCTTCCTCGTGCTGCGCTTCACCTCCGTAAAGATTCCGATCGGCCCGTTCTTCCTCGTTACGTCGATCCTGATGGCCGTGCTGGTCGTCATCTTCGCCGGCGGTGGCATCCACGCGCTCATCGAAGGTGACCTGATCGACGGCCACTACCTGTCCAGCGTGCCCACAAACGACTGGATCGGCCTGTATCCGTACGTCGAATGCCTTGCGGCACAAGCGATCGCGGCGATTGCCGTACTCGCGCTGTTCGCCGTCGGCTTCGCACGCAAACGCAAGTTGCGCACGCCTGACAATCGCAAGTAATACGCAAATTTTCCGAGATTTACCGATATTTTTTCCACATCCAACAACAAAGGAAAGAGAAATGAAGAACAAGAAGATCGCCGCTCTGCTCGGCATCCTGCTGGCCGGCTCCATGGCCTTCTCCCTGTCCGCATGCGGCAATTCCAACGATTCCGCCGCTTCGGACAAGTCCAGCGCCTCCGCGTCGGCTTCGAAGGCCGACGACTCCAGCAAGGACGATTCCAGCGATTCCGCCGGTTTCGAAGAGATCCAGGTCGATGAGAAGCACTCCGACCAGGAATGCGGCCCGCTGACCGTCAACGCCGTCTACTTCCAGCCGATCGACATGGAACCGTCCGGCATGGGCCTCAAGGCCGCCGATGCGAGCTTCCACCTCGAAGCCGACATCCATGCCAACCAGAAGGCACCGAACTCGGCTACGGCAAGGGCGATTTCGTGCCGGACCTGACCGTCAACTACGACATCATCGACAAGACTCCAACGCGTCCGTCGCCTCCGGAACCTTCATGCAGATGACGCCTCCGACGGCCCGCACTACGGCGCCAACGTCAAGCTCGACAAGGCCGGCGCGTACAAGCTCGTGCTGAAGATCGAATCCCCGGAGAAGAAGGGCTGGATGCTGCACGTCGATCCGGAGACGGGTGTGAAGGGACGCTTCTGGACGGAACCGATCGAGGTCACCTTCCCGGACTGGAACTATACGCCGCAGGAGTGGTGATCTCCTAGCGTAGCCCGTTCGCGGTTTCGGTATGCATTACCCGACACACTCAAGGCCGTTCGGCCAAGCTTACGGTCGGGCAATGCATACCGAAACCGCTCTCTCGCGTTTAGGGGGATGGATTCACCTCTGCGATTGTGGAGGGGGTCCGGGAAATCCTCGCATTTTAGGGGAGGGATGAGAGGGGTGGGACTCTTTGGGATGGGGCGGAATGGGAATCGTTGGGCTCTTTGAGTTGGGTTTTTGGATGAAAGGATTTTGGGATGCTGCTGCAGTTTGTGACGGTGTTGCAGGGGGTGTTGGCGCCGGCGCTGCTCGTCATGGCGTTGAGCGTCATGCTCACCGTCGGTGAGGGGCGTGACAAGCCTCTGAGCGCGTACTGGCGGCTGGCCGGTTTCGTTGTTGGATTCGCCGGCGCAGTCGTATTCGCCGCGCTGCGCGCCACCGCCGTCATCACGCAACGCACGTTCGTCAACTATCCGACCCTGTGGTGCTGCGTGATCCTCGACGTGGCCGTGTTCGTCATCGTCCTGTTCGCCCGCCGCATCACCGCCGACTGGCACAACCACCGCGCGCTGCTCGACATCGCGAATCTCGTTGCGGCGCTTGCGATCGCGGCCACCACCTTTCGTGCGCTGCCCGACGTGATTCTGCGACTGACGATCTTCGTCGAGCCGGGCGATCCCATCTTCACTTCCGACATGCTGTTGCGCGCGCTCGGCTTCGCTTTGGGCGCGGCCGTCGCAATCATCGCCGCGCTTATCTTCCGCACGATGCGTTCCACCGCCGTCCGCTGGTCGTTCACGACGGCGGTGCTGCTGTTGGTCGCGCTGTTGTCCGCACAGCATTTCACCGACCTTGCGCAGATCCTCCAATCCAAACGCATCGTCAGCTTCCCGACCGCCGCCTTCCTCGCGCTCGTGTGGGGCATCAACCATCAGCGCAGCCTGACCATCGCAATGGCGCTCGTCTTCGCCATTCCGGCAATCGCCAGCATCGTCATGGGCTTCAAAGTCAAGCCGACCGGCGCCAACGAGGCGATCGCACGCACGCATATCGCGTTCCGCCGCCGCGCGAAAGCGGCCGGCGCGTTCAGCCTGGTCGCCATGATCTGCGTCACCGTGGCCCTGACGTACGGCGTCGCGCAAACGCAGAAAGTCGTCACGCTGTCGCCGCCGGAAGACTACTCGCTCGCCGACGGCGTGGTCACCATCAAATTCAGCCAGATTTCCGACGGCCACCTGCACCGCTTCGAATACCGCGCGAAGGACGGCACCTCCATGCGATTCATCATCATCAAGAAGAACGGCGGCGCGTACGGCGTCGGCCTCGACGCGTGCGACAACTGCGGCGACGCCGGCTACTACGAGAAGGACGGCAAAATCATCTGCAAGAAGTGCGATGTGGCCATCAACCTCGCCACCATCGGCTTCAAAGGCGGCTGCAACCCGATACCGTTCGACTACCAGGTCAAGCCGGGCAAAATCGTCATCCAAACGTCCACGCTCGACGCGCTGTCGAGCCATTTCCAGTGAGCGCCGAGAAAGGTAAGGGGGTGCCATGTTCTTCCTGAAAATGATCTCTCGCTCGTTCAGCCGGCAGTTCAAACGCCGTCTGCTCATCGCCGTCACCGTGTGCCTGTCCGCCACCGTCAGCGTGGCCATGCTCGGCGTGGTGTTCGACGTGGGCGACAAGCTCAACGCGGAGCTGAGCACGTACGGTTCGAATATCGTCGTGCAGCCGAAGTCCGACGCTGTGGTGAGCGATTTGTACAATACCGGCGATTCTGCTGGCTCGGCTTCGGGTAGTTCGTCCGGTTCGGACGGGGGTTCCACTTCCGACGGCTCGGCTGCGGCGGACAGCGCCGACCCGACCGCGTTTCTGAAGGAGTCGGACGCGCAGAAGATCAAGACCATCTTCTGGGCGTTCAACATCACCAATTTCGCGCCGGAATTGAACATCCACGCGGATGCGGGGTGTGTCGGTTCGGGGGCTGGTTCGGCTGGTTCGGCTGGCTCTGCTGGAACGGCTGGTGCGTCAGGTGCGGCTGCTTCCGCGGCGAAATGCAAGGCGACCAACGTGCCGATCGTGGGCACGTGGTTCGCGAAAACCCTGCACATGGACTCCGGCGAGTCCACCGTGGCCGGCATGAACGGCATGCGCTCATGGTGGAAAATCAACGGAACCTGGCCGAAAGACGACAGCGAGCAGGCGATGGTCGGCAGCGCGCTCGCCGCGAAACTGGGCGTGAACGTCGGTGACAGCGTTACGCTCGACAAGACGATCGCCGTCGGTGCGGACGACAATACGAACGGAGGTACCGGGAAAACCGGCAAATCCTCCACCGAACGCAATCGCGTGAAAGTGAAAATCGTCGGCATCTTCGATTCAGGCGATTCCGACAACAGCGCCATTTATATGCCGTCTATCGCCGCGCAAACGCTTGCGAATCTGCCGAATTCCATCGACAAGATTGAAGTCAAGGCGCTCACCACGCCCGACAACGACCTCGCGCGCAAGGCATCGAAGAATCCGAACGCGCTCACGCAGGACGAGTGGGAGACGTGGTATTGCACCGCGTATCCGTCGTCGATCGCGTACCAGATCGAAGAGGTGCTGCCGGGCGCGGTGGCCAAGCAGGTGCGCCAGGTGGCCGCGCTGCAGGGCGATGTGCTGAACAAGACGCAGGCGGTGATGGTGCTGATGACCGTGCTGTCGCTGGTTGCCGCCGCGATCGCCGTGGCAAACCTGATGGCCGCGTCGATTGGCGAACGCGGTTCGGAATTGGCGCTGTTGAAGGCGATCGGCGCCACGGACGGTGCGGTTTCGCGCCTTATGCTCGCCGAAACGGCGGTGATTTCGCTGGTTGGTGCGATTGCCGGTGCGCTGCTTGGCTCGGGCGTTGCACAGATCGTGGGGCACGTGGTGTTCGGCTCGGGCATCACCATGCGTCCGATGGTGTTCGTGTTGGTTTTCGTGTTGCTGGCGGTCACTGTGCTCGTGGCCTCGCTTTCGTCGATTCGGGCGATTCTGGGCTTGCGTCCGGCGGAGGTGCTGCATGGTAGGTGAGTTGTGCTTGGCTTTCGTAGGGGGTGTGCGATGACGAATCGCAAGATGTTCTTCACCATGCTGTGGGGCGCGGTGTTCCGCCGTCGCTCCCGTGCGATGATGGCCGTGATCGCGTCGCTCGTCGGCGCGGCCACGCTGTTCTGCCTTGCATCCGTGTGCGTCGCGGTGCCGCAGCAGATGAACGAGGAAATGCGCGCGTACGGCGCGAACCTGATCGTCACGCCCGCGTCCGCAACGGGCAAATCGCAAGGCATCGATACTGCAACCGTACGCAACGTGACGGCGCTCGTCGGCGCCGGACACAGCGTGAAATCAGCCGCATACCGGTATGAGAGCGTGCGCATCAATTCCGCGCCGTACACCATCGCCGGCGTGGACGTGAAAGCCGTCCGCGCGCTCAATCGCCATTGGAACGTGACGGGCGATTGGCCCGGCTCGGGCAACGTGATGGTCGGCCGCGACGTCGCCGACGCGCTCGGCGTGAAAGTCGGCAGCCGTGTCACCATCGGTTACCGCGCCGCCGACGCGTCTGCTTCAGCGTCTTCTTCCGCGTCCGCAAAATCCGATTCGGACGAATCAACTGAAACGGCAGAATCGTCCGCGCAGGGCACGCAGAGTACGCAAACTACGCAAGGCGAACAGACCACGCAAGCCACGGAAAACGGCCGCGTCTCGTCCGACATCATGGATAACAACGGCACCGAATTCCGTATCGCCGGCATCGTCGACACCGGCGGCAACGAGGATTCCATCATCTACGCCACCACCGCGGACATGGCCAAACTCGCCGGTTCCAAGCGCGGCGCCGACGTGGTCGAATACTCCGTGAACGCCATGGGCGACGAGCTCAACGACATCGTCAACAACATCAATCGCAGTGCCGACAAAAACCCGAACAGCGCCGTCAAAGCGCAGACCGTCACCAGAATCACCTCGTCCGACACCCGCATCATCGCCATGCTGCAGACCCTGTTCTGGATTGTCTCGCTCGTCGTGCTCGTGCTGACGCTCGTCGGCGTGGGCACCACCATCAGCTCCATTGTGAGCCAGCGTCGCAACGAAATCGGCCTGCGCAAGGCCCTCGGCGCCGATTCACGCGCCATCGGCGTCGAATTCTACGTGGAATCCGGCATCTACGGCTTGATCGGCGGTCTGCTCGGCACTGCTATCGGCTATGTGCTGGCGCGTGTGCTGTGCTCCACCGTTTTCGGCCGTGCGCTCGGCCTCAACTGGCTGCTTTGCGTTGGATCGCTGTTGCTTTCCGTGGCGATCGCCGTCATCGCCTCCATTCCGCCGGTCCGCCGCGCCACCCGTATCGACCCGCCATCGTTTTGAGGGAGGAATAATCATGGACAACGAACATATGCTGCTGGAACTCGACCACATTTCCAAGATTTACGGCGATCTGCACGCCGTCGACGACCTGAGTCTGACCGTTCCGCAAGGGCAATGGCTGGCGATTGTCGGCTCGTCCGGTTCCGGCAAAACCACGCTGATGAACATGATCGGCTGCATGGATACGCCGTCGAAGGGTTCCGTCATGCTTGAAGGCCGGCGATTGGAGGATCTGAACGCCCGCCAGCTCGCCGACGTGCGCAAGAACATGATAGGACTAGTGTTCCAAAAGTTCTACCTCGTGCCTCATCTGACGGCGGTGGAGAACGTGATGGTGGCGCAATACTACCATTCCGTGGTCGACGAGAAGCAGGCGATGGAAGCGCTGGAACGAGTGGGATTGAAGGAGCGTGCGCATCACCTGCCCGGCCAGCTGTCCGGCGGTGAGCAGCAGCGCGTGTGCATCGCCCGCGCGCTCATCAACTGCCCGAAGCTGATTCTCGCCGACGAGCCGACCGGCAACCTCGACGAGAAGAACGAGAAGATCGTGCTCGACCTGTTCCGCCAGCTGCACGAGCAGGGCACCACGATCATCGTCGTGACGCATGACGCGCTCGTCGCCTCCTGCGCACAACGCGAGATCATGCTCAACCATGGTGTGCTCGTCGGCGAGCAGTGGAACGACGAGGAGGCGAAACGTGCGTACGAGGCGGCCGGTGGCAAGCCTGCGCACACCGGTTCCGCCGAGGAAGGCGCGCAGAACGGGGGTATTGCGATTTCGTTCGCCGACCCCACGAAAGCCGCGAAAACCGGCGATACGGACGCGGCCAACGTTGCCGTTGCGGCTGGCGTTGCCGACGATACGGACGTAGAGCCGACGTCACGAAAGGGGAGCAGGCATGAGCACCGCACAATCGAACGCAGTCAAAGTCATCGCACTGTCCGCGGCGAGCATCGCGCTGCTATCGGCATGCGGCGAGCCGAAAGCCACGCCGATGGACGACGAATACGCCGGCAATTCCGGCGAAAGCGTGCAATCGCAGGAAGAGAAGTCGAAAACCGACGGCAAGGCGTCCGGCGACACGGCAGACGACGGCGACGCCACCAAAAACCGTGCCGACGCGAATTCCGCAACATCCGACAAGCAGGACACCGGCAACTACGCGGATGGCGACTATTCGATCAACGGCCAGTACGGGCCGGTCGGCGAGGACACCATCGACGTGCATCTGACCGTTAAGGACCAGAACGTGACGGCCGTGAAGATCGTCGGCCATCCGTTCACGTCCATCTCCAAAAAGCATCAGAACGACTTCGCCAAAGCCGTGCCGGACGCGGTGGTCGGCAAGCCGTTGAAGGACCTTAAAGTCGACAAGCTCGCCGGTGCCAGCTGGACCTCCGAAGCCTTCAACAAGGCGTTGGAAGTGGCGCGTCAGGAAGCGTCAATCCAATAGCCCATTCCTCTGAAACCGACACGGCATGCCCGTCTTGCGTCGGTGCGGACGGTTTTCCTGTGGTTACCGTGCGGATTCGGCGCATACGTTCGGCCAGAGCAACGTGGCCATGTTCTCGGCCCAGGAATCAGACTTGCGTTCCTTGCCGGATTGCCGTTCCCCTCCGGCTTCCTGTCCCGCCAACGCTTTGCAAGCCAGCATGGAACCCAGCACCGTGCTGAACAGGAACGTGTAGTCCAAACGGTTTTGAAACACTCCGTCGGCGATGCCACGTTCCATGAACCCCACGAACCGTTCTTCGGCCGGCGCCAGCACTTGTGCTGCGATCGCCTTCAGCGTGGCGTTGTCGGAAGACAGCACCACGCTGAAGGCTTTCAATCCGAGTTCGCTGTCGAAGCAGTCCTGGATGCGTCGCAGCATGGTGGCCAGTCCGCTCCGCGACGGCTTCAAATCGTTGAAATTCGGTAGTCCGGCAACTTCCGGTTGGATGCGTTGCAATAAATCGTCGGCGTTTCGGTAGCGTCGGTAGATTGTGGTCTTTGCTACCCCTGAACGTCGTGCGACCTCTTCGATGGTCACCGCTCCGATACCATCGGAAATCACTATCCCCAATGTGGCTTTCATGATTTTGCGGTCGGTTTGCTCCCGTAATCGCTCACGTCGGCCACGTGCTGTGCCGACGTCTTCCTGCGTGGTTTTTTGCACCGTCTTCCGCGTGCCCTCTTGCGTGGTTCCGCCCATCATGCCGCGATCACTTTCGTGCTTTCCAGCTTGCTTACGTACCAATGGTTGAACTTGACCAGTGGAATGCGCAGTAGCAGGCCTATCAGCAGCAGCGGCGGAATGAACAGCAGTAGCGCGCCGATCGCAAACCAGTAATCGTTACTGTAGATTCCGCCGATCGCCGCGCGCATTGCTGTGATTGAATGCGTCGCAGGCAGGAACGGGCTGATGCCGCTGATGATTTTCGGCAGCACGGCCAGCGGATATGCGCCGTTCGCTCCGGAGATCTGCATGACGAGAAACAGCACGCCGATGGCTTTGCCGACGTTGCCGAAGCTGGCCACGAGCGTGTAGATGAAGAACGAGAACACTAGGCTGCTCACCCAGCCGGACAGCATGAACAGCAGCGGATGCACCGCCTGGACATGGAGGAACAGCAGGCTGCCTCCCAAGGAGAACGTGCTCTGCAATAGTCCGATCACGCCGAACACACCGTAATGTCCGAGAAACAGCTGATGCGGTTTCGGGTCGCCGAGTTCCTTGCGCACCTTACGCGAGACGGTGGTCTTGAGCGTCACTGCCATGAGCAGCGAACCGACCCACAGCGGCAGGATCGTGTAGAACGGTGCCATCTGCGAACCGAAGTTCTTGACTGGGAACACCGCGTTGCGTTTCACTTTTACAGGGGCTGCAAGCGCGGCGGCCAACGAGTCGGTATTATCGCTGAGCACATCTTTGACGGCGCTCATATCGCCGCTGTTCAGCGCATCGGTCAATGTTCCTGTGAATGCGCCCAGTTTTTTGCCCGCGCCGGCCAGACTATCGGCGGTGGAATCCAACACGCTGCTGATGGCGGTCAGATTCTTATCCGCGGTCTTGGTGGTGCCGTTCAGATTGCCCAGCGCGCCTTTCAGATCGGCCGCTGTGGCATTGAGCGCGGTGGTGGTGCTGGTAATGGACGTGGCGATATCGTCAAGTTGCGGTTTCAGTTGGCTCTCATAGTCGGTTTTGATGCCACTGACGGACGTTGCCGCCTGCTGCGCCAGTTTCTTGATCTCCGCACGTTCGGCCGTGGTATCGCTTACTTTGGCGTCGATGTTGTCGGCGCTGCCATTCAGCGCCGATGCTAGGTCGTTGAGCTGTGTGATGGTGGTGCCGACGTTGGTTTTGAGATGGTCGATGGCGTTCCTCACCGCTTCCGGCAGCTTTTCGTTTGCGCTGAGCGCGTCGAGCGAATCATAGATCTGCTGGTAGCTTTGCGCCTGCTTGCTGATGTTCGTGGCCTGGTTGCGTAATGCGTTGGCGGTGTTGCCGGCCTGCGTGCCCGCATTGCCGAATAGGCTGTCCACATCTGCTTCCATGGCTGTGAAGCTGTTGGCGGAATCAGTCAGAGCCGTGCCCAGCGCGGTGGTGCCGGTCTTCAACGCGCCCGTCAGATCCTCCACGCCGCTGCCGGCTTGCTTGAGTGTTGTTCCTACGCTTTTCGCATTGCCGCTGACATTGGCGATCAGACCGTCGGAGGACTCAAGCAGATGCCGTGCGCTTTGGGTCAGCGTGCTGAACGTGCGGAGCGTTCCGGAAGCGTCGGTGAGCGTTTCCGCGAAGTCGCTGATATTGCCGTTGAACTGCGTGAGTTGTTCCTGCGCGGCTGGCTTGTCGAGTTGGTTGGCGAGCTGCGATGCCACACTCAGCGCGGTGCTGGTCAGTGTTTCGGAGAACGTCTCGTTGACCTGCGCGCTGACCGTATCGGCGCCTTGGCCTGTGATCTTCGGAGCCAAGGCGTTCTTCTTTTCATTGTTGTAGTAGGCGATTTCGGCGTGGTTGCCATCGGATGCGAAGAACGTCATCATACGGGTGCTGAAGTTCTTTGGAATCACCACAGCTGCGTAATATTTGCCGGATTTGGTGCCGTTGATGGCTTCTTTTTTGGTGGTGAAGGTCCAGTCGAGCTGATTGTTGGAACGCAGCGTGTTAACCACTTGGTCGCCGATGTTGATCTTCACTGGAATGAGGTCGGACCGGTATCCGTCGTCCTCATTGGCTACGGCGAATTTCAGATTGCCGGTATTGGCGAACGGGTCCCAGCTGGCGGCCACGTTGAACCATGTGAAGATGCCGGGGATCACAACGAGTCCGATGACGATGATGATGGAGACGACGTTGCTGGTGATTCGCCGGATGTCGCCGACGAACAGTTTCCAGATGGTTTTCATGCGTTGCTCCTTTCCTCGTTGTTTTCGTTGTTTTCGGTTGTCTCGGTGGTCTCGGTAGTCTCGGTGGTGTCCGTGGCGGCATCGTTCGCGGCGGCGCTTGGACCGGTCGTCTGCATTTTCTGCACCAGTATGGCGATTCCGTCATCTTCATTGTGGTTGACGCCCGTCACGTTTTCCGTCGTTTCTTTGATGACGCTGGTATTGCGATTATCGGATGTCGTGCGTTTGCCGCTGGTGCGTTTTCGCGTTTTGCGCAGCAGTCTGTTCCGCCGTTCCTGTTGCGCCCGCTTTTTGCGACGGATGCGTGCCGCTTGGCGCTCCACCAGCATGGATCGGATCGATTCATCGCTCAAATGGCCGAGCTCCACTTGACGGTTCAGATTATCGCGCATGTATTCGATGACCATGAGGAAGCCCATGATGAGCAGAATCCAGACGACCCACGTGGCCAGTACTACCACTTTCTCTCCGTTGGTGAACGAGAACACCGCCGCCAGAGTTACCGGAACTACGAATCCGATCACCAGAGCTCCGCGCTTGAGTTTCGGGTACAGTTCCGCGAACCGACTTGCGCGTTCCTCGATCACCTCGCGGTAACCGCCTTTGTCGGCCAGCACCTGAATGGCTTGGGACATGTTGTATCCGCGTTCCGGAAGCTCCACTTCCTCGCCGATAATCATGTCGCTTTCCTTGATTTCGCGGGCGAACAGTCGGTTGAGGTTGACCAACAGAGGACGGACCACCAGACCGATGACGAACGCCATGGCGGCAAACAGCAGCAGCGTGCCGATCGCCTTGATCCAATGGCCGTCGTAGAAGCCGGCGATGGTCTCGCGGAATGCGTCTATCGAATAGCTGAATGGCACGAACGGATAGACCATGCGGAAGAACTTCGGCATCATCTCGATCGGATACAGGCCGGAAGCGCCTGGAATCTGCACGATCACCAACGCCACGCACAGGCCCTTGCCGATGTGCATGAACGTGGTGGACAGCGCGTACGTGATGCTCAGATATACCAGCGATGTGATCATGCCGGTCAGTATGAACAGTGGCGCGCAAGCCGTCTGCACGCCGAGTATCAGATCGCCAACGGTGCAGATCGCGCCTTGAATGACGCCCATCGTGCCGAGCAACAGGTATCGGGCCAGATACTTTTCGGTTGCGGTCGGATCGAGACCCTCAAGCCCCTCGTCGTCCACCTCCACTTTGTAGATCACCACAAAGGCGAACGCGCCCACCCACAGTGCCAGATTGGTCATCAGCGGAGCCATGCCGGAGCCGTAGGAGTTGACGGGATACACGTTCTTCGTGTCGATTACGGTCGGGGACTCCATGAACGAGGCGATCTTATCCGCGTCAAGCGAACTGCTGCCGGTCAACGATGCGAGCAGATCCGCAGTGCCCAGCGCCTTCAGGTCGGTGCTGACGGTGGTGAGCTTCGTCTCCATCTTCGCCAGCTGCTGGTCGGTTTGCTCAAGGCCGATGCGGGTGTCTGACGCCACTTGGTCGAGTTGGTCGAGCACGATGTTGGTTTGCCTGACCACGCTGTCCTGGCTGGTCACGGTGCCGGCAAGTGTTCCGGCCGTCCCAGCCAGCGAGCCCAGCGCGGAATTCAGTCGCGGCAGTGCGCCTGAATTGATGGCGTTGCGCGCCGTGCCTGCGCTTTTGAGCGAGTTCTGCGTGCCTATGTTGAAATCGGTGGACAGTTTGGATACGCTGCCGGCTGTGGCCTGTGTGTTCTCGCTCAGGGTTTTGAGGTCGGCGAGTGTTCCGGCTGCCGTGTTGTTGGTATTCTCCAGTTTGCTGATGATTTGCTGGTATTGCGCGTTGTCGCTGGCGGATTTGAGCTTCTCGAGCAGTTTCGCATTGCTGTCGGTGATGTTTTGCATGCCGGTCACCGCCTGCTGCGCCGATCCACTTGCCGCGGATACCGCCGACGAGATCTGGTTGATGCTGGCTGTGGATTGCGCCGTCGCTTGGGAAACAAGTCCGGATCCGGTTTCCAGCGCGCTGTTGGCGTTGGACGAAAGCGTGTTGAGCTGGGTTTGCGCTGTGCCGATGGCGGTGGATGCGCCTGCTAGTCCTCTGCCTGCGCTCGCCGCGGCCAGCTGCACGTCGTTCAGGGCATTGCGTGCTGCTTTTGTCTGCTGTGGCACATTGGCTAACTGGGTGTCGAGATCCGCGATTGCGGAGCGGATCGTGCCTACGTTCCGCTTGGTGTTGTCGAGTTCGCCGATGGTTTCGTTGGCGATGGTGTTGGTGTTGCCGCTGATGGTGCCGTTGGCTGAGTTGACGGCTTTGACGAGCACGTCGCTGACGGTGGAGACGAAGGTGTTGTTGACGGTGCGGTCGACCACGGTCGCGCCTTGGTCGGTGATTTTCGGCGAAATCGGACTCGCCTTCTCGTTCACGTAATATTCGAGCGTGGGGCGATGCTTGCTGTTGGTGACGACGTTGGCCAGATCTTCGCTGAAGTCGGAAGGGATGACGATTGCGGCGTAGCAGTCGCCCGACTCCACCGCTTCCATCGCGTTGGCTTTGCCCATGAACTTCCAGCCGAGCTGGTCGTTGCTCTTCAGCGTGCCTTCGATTTGATCGCCGAGATTGACTTTGCCAAGCAGCGCGTTGTCTGTGCCTTCGTCCATGTTGGCCACGGCCACTTTGATGCTGTCCGTGTTGCATAGGGATTCCAGAACCCGTAGATGTTGAACCATGCGTATAGCGGGGGAATGAGAATCAGGCCGATCATAATCACCCACGTGGCGGGTACGGTGACCAATCGTTTGAAGTCACGGCGCAGGATCTGCAGTACGTTGTGCATTGTCTCTCCGGTTTGGCGAATCAATTCCCTTATATGGCGATACGTGTTCCGTAGCGCTACGCGGTTCGTATCGTATACCGTGCTCTTGGACAATCGCCATCGCGTTTCATGGATGACGGAAATCGGGTCGAGTACTGCGGCAAAGCCTCGGCAAAACCATCGCCGGCTGACGTAGCCCCTTCCGCTCACGTCCGTGACAAATCGCCATTTCTGTATGTCCGTGAGCGAAAGGTGGTAATAAATCGCTATTTTCCGTCCGTATTTATACCCCCATTCGCTCACGATGCGCTATACATCGCCATTTCTTGCGGACGTGAGCGAAAGGTGGTGTGCGAATGGCGATTGCAGCCAGCTGACGTCCCCCTCTTTTGCTCGCGTCCGCCAATAATCGCACCTGAACCGCTTTTCTTGCGGCGGATATTGCCTACGTTTGGTAGCGTGGGCTGAAGGAAGGAGCGGCATATGAGCGAAACCGCACAATCTGAATCACGATCCGAGGATTCCGCCGCGGGCAAGACGGATGGAGAAATCAAGGCGATTGCCGCCGAAACCGAAATCGCGGCTATCGAAGAAGGCGGAAAGCAGGGCACTGGCGAAGTCGGCAATCCCGCTGACCGTCGTCTGCCGTTAATCGTTCGCATTTACGGCATCGTCATGCTTATTGAAGGCGTGGTGACGCTGCCGATCATCGTGCTGTCGTGCCTGTACGTCGTGCAGGCCGTGCTTTCCGGCGATATGACGTTCGACGCGCTGAGCCTCACCACGATTCTGTCGGCGATTCACGCGGTCGTGCTGATGGTCACCACCGCGTGCCTGACGGTGTTCGGCGTGCTGCTTTTCAGGAACAAACGCCGGCACATCGCGCAATGGACGTACCTGCTGATTCCGCTTACGCTCGCCGAAGCCTGCTGTCGCTGGCGTTGAAGGGGCTTGGCCTGAACCTTGTCAGCCCGGCTGTCCAGCTTGTCGTGCTGATCGCCCTGCACATCACCGCCGACCCATCGCTGCGGGAGGAGCGCCGGCTGCAGTTCGCGTTGCGGCGCATGGACGCCCGCAGCGCGTATGAGAACGCCGCCTCCCAAGGCATGGCCGGCCGCGACCTGACCGGCAAAGGCTATATTTCGCTGGATTTCTTCAATCTGTTCTGGCTGTTCACCATTGGTTGTGTGTTCGGTTTGGTGATCGAAACCATCTACCATTTCATCCTGTTTGGCGAATACCAGGATCGCGCAGGCTTCCTGTGGGGGCCGTTCTCGCGATTTACGGCTTCGGCGTGGTGATCGTCACCGTGTTGCTCAACCATTTGTGGCAGTCGAATTGGTTGCTGATTTTCTGCTCAAGCGCGGTGATCGGTGGCGCGTTCGAATATTTCACCAGCTGGTTCATGCAGGCCGCGTTCGGTATTCGCGCATGGGATTACACGGGGCAATGGCTTTCGATTGACGGGCGTACGTCCGGCAAATACATGTTCTTCTGGGGTATCCTCGGCTTGATTTGGGTCAAGTTGATTTTGCCGCGATTGTTGCGATTGATCCAGCGTATTCCGTGGAAGATTCGCTATTCGCTGACGCTGGTCTGCTTCATTTTCCTTTTCGTCGACGGTGTGATGACGCTGATGGCCCTTGATGCTTGGTATTCCCGCATGGCTGGGGTTGCGCAGAATTCGCCCGTTTCGCAGTTCTTCGCCACGTATTTCAATGACGATTTCATGGCCCACCGATTCCAGACCATGAAGATCGACCCGTCCACTGCCGGTCGTATGTAGGCTGGTTTTTGCGTTTTGCGGGTTTTGCTAAGCGGCTGGTCGGGCGATGTTCCGGCTGGCCGCTTTGCTTTGGGTGGCTGATTTTGAACGATTTCGGACGATTGCAGTGGGGTTTTGTTGCGGGTTTTGCCGCGGGGGATTTGATTCTTCCGGATTATTGCCGTTTGGGATTCGTGCCTTCCGGCTGTCTGGATGCTTGACTGCTGTTGCCGCGCCTACGCCGCGATGCTTTGCGCCAGCTGGCGGATGAGGTCGGGGCGATGTCCGCTCCATGAGGAATTCGGTGAGATGACGACCGGAATTTGCTTGAAGCCGGCGTCCTTGATCTGTTCGAATGTGGACGGATTCTGCGTCAAATCGACCGCCACGTACCGCACTCCCAGTTTGGAAAGCTCTTGTTCGGTGGCCTCGCATTGAGGATTGTTCGGATTGGTGAAGACGGTCACGGTCATTACTTTTCCTCCCTATGCAATCGGCTTCCTTTGGTGCGGAAGATCTTGTCGGCCACGTTTTTTGATTTTGCCCGGCTGAGCAGGCCGTTCATCAGTATACACTACCCGTAGTGGCGTTTCGTGCGTTCGCCCACTGTATATAGTGGGGAATTTCCCGTAATACCGAATCTATGCGAACAAATGTTCGATATATTCGAGTCTATCATTATCGTCGATTGCGCCACGCCGGTTGCATGCGTATGGTCCGTTCGCGAATCGCCCGCGGGCTGTTCGCTATTCATTTCGGAACACATATTGCGATTTCGCTCGTTTTCTTACGATTGTGAGCGAAAGGTGGTGCCGCATAGTGCGGTAGGGGTATAAATCGCCTTATTTTCCATACTTTTCGGCGCACGTCGCGAAATAATCAACCGAAATTGCGATTCGTGAGCGAAAGGTGGTGCGCGATATGGTGCGTTCCGTATTGAAGTGCTGAGACCTCATCCCGAAACAAATGAAAAAGTCCTGAGAGCCATCGGCTTCCAGGACTTCGAACCTGTGCCCCCCGTGGGATTCGAACCCACAACCCACGACTTAAAAGGACGCTGCTCTAACCGTTGAGCTAGAGGGGCAACAGCAACACAGTATACAGCATATTCGGACTAATCGCCACCACGGGCGTCGGACGGGCGTCGAAATGGCCTCGGAGTGTTGGTGTGCCTACAATCGAAACCATGTCATGTACCACAATTCTTGTAGGCAAAAAAGCAAGTTACGACGGTTCGACCATCATCGCCCGAGATGACGACTCTGGTTCGGGACGTTACGATCCCAAGAAATTCGTAGTCGTCGCACCGCAGGAGCAGCCGCGGCACTACCGCAGTGTGCTGAGCCACGTCGAAATCGACCTTCCGGACGATCCGTGCCGGTACAGCATCGTGCCGAACGTGCTACCCAACCGTGGAATCCTTGCGGAAGCGGGCGTGAGCGAACGCAACGTGGCCATGAGCGCCACCGAAACCATCGCCGTCAACGAACGCGTGCTCGGTGCCGACCCGCTGGTCGTATTGCAGCCAGCCGACGAAGCCAATGGTAAGCCGGAAACCCCAGGCGGCATCGGCGAAGAAGACATCATCACCCTCGTGCTGCCGTACGTCAACACCGCGCGCGAAGGCGTGAAACGCCTCGCCGAACTGCTCGAAACATACGGAACGTACGAATCGAACGGCATCATCATTTCCGACGTGGACGAAATCTGGTACGTCGAAACCATCGGCGGCCACCATTGGATCGCCCGCCGCGTGCCGGACGACAAATGCGCGATCATCCCAACCAGCTTGGCATCGACTATTTCGATTTTGATGACGCCTTCAGCGACGCGCGCGAATTCATGTGTAGCGCCGATCTGCAGGAATTCATCGAAACGCACCATCTTGGGCGCGCGGCGGGTACGCAGGGCGGCATGAACGGCGGCCACTGCAACCCGCGCGTCGTGTTCGGCACCGCCACCGCGAAGGACCACATCTACAACACGCCACGCGCCTGGTACATGTACCGCTATCTCGATCCGGCCGATGCGGAAAACCTTACCCCTGAATCGGATGATATTCCATGGTGCCTTGAACCGGAGCACGCCGTGACCGTCGAGGACGTCGACTTCCTGCTCGGTTCGCACTTCGAGGGCACCCCGTACGACCCGTATGGCACGCAGGGGACTGAGGAAAGCCGCCATCGCTATCGTCCAATCGGCATCAACCGCACCGGGCACATGGTGGCGATGCAGATCCGCCCGTATGCGCCAGCCGAAAGCCGTTCGATCATGTGGGTTTCGTACGGTTCCGGCGCATTCACCACGTCCGCGCCGTTCTACGCGAACGTCGACGATACCCCCGCATATCTGCGCGACACCACGCCGGAAGTCTCCACGGACTGCCTGTATTGGACGAATCGTCTGATTGCTGCGATCGCTGACGCGCACTTCTACGAGACGAGCAATGCGATTGAAGGATCCTCGGAAGACGTCCGCTCCTTCGGCCACCGTTTGGTGGAACGTACGGATGGCGAGCTTGCGATTGGTGGTGCGGAGGCGGACGCCAGTGCTGGTTCTGTGTCCGTTTCGGTCCGTCTCGCGGCGGCCAACGACGAAATGGCGGAATATTTGCGATCGCGCAATACGAAGCTGCTCGGCGACGTGCTGTATACGTCCAGCAACCTCATGCACAACAGTTTCGCCATGTCGGATCGCTGGAACTAAGCCCGCTGACGCTTCACGTGTCCGATTCTGGCCCCTGATTGTCCGATTCTGGCGAATCGGACGCGTGGCATATGAATCCGGTACCTGAGTGTCCGATTCTGCAGAAACGGACACTCAGGGGCCAATTTCACCTATCTAACTGTCCGTTTCTCCCGAATCGGACACGTAGGCATCAAAATAAAGCGCTCCTGTGTCCGAATCACCAGAATCGGACACAGGAGCGCCTGGCCAATCGCAGTAATCGCGTGCCTTCCATACCGCTATACCGCGAAACTCGCGCGAAATCAGTTGAATCCGACCACGTGCTCCGCCACAAAATAACCTTTGCGGATCACGAACCGGCCGAGCGAACCGTGCAGGTTCAGCGCACGTGACATCGCCTTCTTGCGCACGTCCGCGTAAATCGTCGGCGAATACGCCTTGATGTCCGCCCAAAGCTGCTTTTTCTTCTCGTAATTCGCGTGATCTCGCGAGAGGATCATGAAGACACTCGCCACGGAGCTTTCAATCGCAAGAAAATGAATCATATAGCGGTACAGGCCGTCTGGCACCGTACCTCGTTCGGGGGTGGCGCGCACCATGCACTGGTTGACGAGCCGCAGCTGGTCCACACGTCGGATCATCACGTCCGTCTGCACGCTTTGGCCGTCGCGACCGATGAAATAGTGGTAGAACGGCGTGTCCAGATACTGCAGCGTTTTGACCCACGGGAACGGCTGGTACGCGTAGATGAAGTCCACGTAGAACGTGTGTTCCGGCAGCTGCATCTTCGATTCGCGTACCACGGCCGTGCGGTAGATAAGCGCGTGCATGAGAATGTATTCGGTCAGTCCGAAATGTCCCAGATCGTCCAAGTGAGCCGCTTGCCGGGCTCCATGGCGTGACGGAAGTTCACGACGTGCTTGTTGCGTTTGCCCACCTTGTCGTATACGTAGTTGGTGACGAGCATGTCGAGCGGCTCGTCTTTGCCGATCTCGCCGCGCAGCACGGCCATGACCTGTTCGAGCGATTCCGGGCCTACCCAATCGTCCGCGTCCACGACCTTCACGTACATGCCGCTCGCCGCCGCGATGCCGGTGTTGACCGCGCCGCCGTGGCCCTTGTTCTCCTGATGGATCGCGCGCACGATTCCCGGATTGCGCGCCTCGAACGTCTTCGCCATCTCCAGCGTGCCGTCGGACGAGCCGTCATCCACGATCAGCACTTCGATGTCATCGTTGCGCTTCGACGCGATCAACGATTCGACGCACCGTTCCAGGTATTCCGTCATGTTGTACGCGGGCACCACGAAGGTGAGCGTCTTCTTCTCCTGCATATTCTTCCTCGGATCGGGCTCGTGTCGGGCCGTGCGGCTGGCCGACCGCTCCGGCCAAAAGCATAACGAAACTAACGTAGCACCATGTGCGGTTCCGGGGCGCGGTTTTGCACACAAACGGCACCCTGAAATACGCAATCTGCACCTGAAATTTCCCCTAGGGTCATTTCGGGTGACGGTATGTCAGTTTTCGTCAATTGTTGATTGTTTTTGCGATTCGTGCGGGCTTTGCGGGTTTTGCGATTCGTTCGTCTCGTCTGATTCGTTTGATTCGTCTGCCGCTTGCGATTTGCCTACTGCTTGCGATCCGTCCGTCACGGTCGTCCCGTCCGTCGCGTCATCTCCCGCAGCAACCGCCTTCTCCTGCGATTTCGCGGCCTTCTTGCCCTGCTTCTCCTGCTTGGCGATCGCCTTCGCTTCCCGCGCGGCCTGCTTTTCCGCCTCGCGGGCGGCCTTTTCGCTTTCGTAGCGCAGTTCCGGCTTGGCTTCCATGCGGCTCAGCCCATACCATGCCAGGTTCACGATATGCGCGGCGAGCTGCTCCTTGCTGAGCTTGCGTTGGTCGGCCCAGTATTGGCAGGTGTACACGGTCATGCCGATGAGCATCTGCGCGTAATACGGCACGCTTTTGGCCGGCAGATGCTGGCGTTTGAACGCGTCGGTGAGAATGTCCTCGACGCGTACGGCAATGTCTCCAAGCAGCGAATTGAACGAGTTGGACGGGTCGGTTTTCGGCGAATCGCGCGTGAGCACGCGGAAGCTTCGGCGTTTTCCTCCACGTAGGTGAGCAGCGCAAGCGCGGTGCGTTCCACGATTTGGCGCGGATGCGCCTGCGGGTCGGACAGCGCGTTGATGAGAACGTCGGTGAGCGCGCGCATTTCGCGGTCCACCACCACGGCGTACAGGCCTTCCTTTCCTCCGAAATGTTCGTAGACGATGGGTTTCGACACTTTTGCGGTCGAGGCGATCTCTTCCACGCTCACTGCTTCGAATCCCTTGGCCGCGAACAGCGATCGACCGATTTCGATAAGCTGTTCGCGCCGCTGGTACGACGTCATTCTGGATGTATTGGCCATGCCGTCCAGTTTTTCATGTCCCGTGGATAGCTCCTTGGCCGTCCGACCCCCACGTATCGTCCGATTCTGCGGAATCGGACATGTGTGTCATATTGACAATGCTTCATTGCAGCTTTAATATATTTAATAAATAATAAATTTTATTAAAGGGGGTGATGTGGACCGTCTACCAGAATGGTTGGCCAACCTTGCGGAGGAGGATTTGGCCTTCATCAAGAACTTCGTGCTATCGTCAGGATCTCTGAAGCAAATGTCCCAGCTGTATCAAGTCTCCTACCCGACCATGAGGATCCGGCTTGACAGGCTTATCGAAAAAATACGGTTGAACGACAACGAGACGGAGGATCCATTCATCCTCTTGGTGAAGAGTCTCGCCATTGACGATAGATACGACGTCGACACGGCTCGAATACTCATAGACGAGTACAGAAAGAGAAGGATGAATCATGAGCTGGACATGGATCGCATTATTGATTGAGATCCTGGGCGTAATCGCCGTATTCGTTCTGGTCTTCCTCATCGCGAGGAGCCTGATTCGCTACGCAAATTCCCTAAAGAAAGGAGACAGTCCTTCAAAGCAGGCAGCAGAAGACAAAAAAATCACTCTTCACGATTTGTAAAGATCGTTACCAGGCATATCACCTGCACGCATAGCTACAACGAGGTAAAAATGCGTAATAATTAGGTACTCACTTCAATGCCTTGCATGGTAGAGCACCTTATTCCTTTGGTGAATCGGACATTCGTGGTGCGTCCGCGGGGCGGAGCCGGTGTGTCCGTTGCGCTTTTTAGGCTGGAGTCATGGATACGAATGTGATTATTGCGATTGTCGCCGTTGTCGTTATCGCGGCAATTCTGGTGATTGGCGGTTGGTGGCTCGGTAAGACCCGCAAGAACGCCGTCGATAAGTCCACGGAGGATGCGAAAGCCAAGGCTGACGCCCGTCTTGCTGCGGAAGCAAAGTCGGCTGCGGCTGATTCTTCCACGGTGAAGCCGTCCGTTGATTCCAATGTTGATGCAGCTGAAAAAGCTCCGGCTGAAAGTCAGCAGAAGTCCTCAGCTCAAGCTTCCTCTTCTGAAACGGCGGCTCCTGCACCAGCCACCGAAGCCAGGCCCGAACCGGCTCATGAAACCCCCGAATCCGCCGGCACGCGCATGCAGCGTCTTAAGGCGCGCCTGTCGAAATCCGGCAATCCGTTCGGCAAGGCTCTGTTCAACATTCTTGCGAAGGATCAGCTTTCCGAAGCCGACTGGGAAGACGTCGAAGACACCCTCCTGCTTGCCGACGTGGGCGCGGAAGCCAGCGAACAGCTCGTTGAGGAACTGCGCAACGACGCCCGCATCGCAGGCCAGTCCGACCCGGCCGAAGTGCGTGCCGCGCTGAAGGATAAGCTTCTGAAGCTCGTCGCACCGACGTCGACCGCCGTCTCAACGCCGACAAGGAAGGTGCGAACAAGCCGAGCGTCATCATCATGGTCGGTGTGAACGGCACCGGCAAAACCACCACCGCGGGCAAGCTGTCACGACTGCTTGTCTCCGAAGGCAAGCAGGTCATGCTGGGCGCCGCCGATACGTTCCGCGCCGCCGCGGCCGACCAGCTGGAGACTTGGGGCGCCAAGGTGGGCGTGCCGGTCGTGCGTTCCGACAAGGACGGCGCCGACCCGGCGTCCGTCGCGTTCGAAGCCAGCGCCAAAGCCAAGGAAGAGAACGCCGACGTGCTCATCATCGACACCGCCGGCCGTCTGCAGAACAAGTCCAACCTTATGGACGAGCTCGGCAAGATCCGCCGCGTCACTGAAAAGAACCTGCCCGTGGATGAGGTGCTGCTCGTGCTTGACGCCACCACCGGCCAGAACGGCATGACGCAGGCCAAGGTGTTCGCCGAAGCGATCGGCATTACCGGCGTGGTCCTGTCCAAGCTTGACGCTCCGCCAAGGGCGGCATCGTCATCTCCGTGCAGAAGGAGCTTGGCGTGCCCGTCAAGCTCGTCGGCCTCGGCGAAGGCCCGGACGACCTCGCCCCGTTCGATCCGGAAGCTTCGTCGACGGCATCCTCGCCTGACGTTCCCATATTTTCCGGATTTGCGATTTCCGTAGCGAAAACCTCCCGTCACGTTCCGTACGTGGCGGGAGGTTTTCGTATTGCGATTACTGCTCAGCGCCAGCCGTACCGGCAGCCGCAGCCCCCACTCCCGGCACCTTCCGGATCGTCAGCTTCAGCAGCAGCGGCGCGACCAGCGTCACCAGCGAAATGATGAAGATGATCGTCGAATAGTATTCGCTGCCGAGCACATGCTCGTTGAAGCCGATTTGCGCGGTAATCAACGCCATCTCGCCACGCGGTACCATGCCCGCGCCGATCATCAGCGCCGAAGCGCCGCCAAAACCGGCCATGCGGCCACCCAAACCGCAGCCGACGACCTTCGTGATCACGCCGAGAACCGTCATGATCGCAATGAACACAATCATCTTCGTATCATCCACGCCTGTGGTCTGCAGGCCGATGCCCACGAAAAACACCGGCACGAACAACGTGTCTCCAACCGGCTCGATATACCGGTCCGCGTCCTCCGCGTAATCGCTGTTGCTTACCGCGATACCGGCGAAAAACGCGCCCACCGCGTAGCTCAACCCGGCCAGATTCGACGCCCACGCCATCGCCAGGCAGATGATCACGGCCATCACCGCGATGCCGGACGGCGCCTTCAGCACGCCAGCCAGCGTCATCAGCGCCGGCGCCATCCAAACCACCACCACGGCGGCCGCCACAAAGAACAGCACCTGCTTGAGCAGAATCAAACCCAGCCCTGCCACGTCCACGCTGCCGGTGTTGACGAGCGTGCACATCACGGACAGCAGGATCACGCCGATCACATCGTCAGCCACGGCCGCGCCGAGAATCGACACGCCTTCCTTCGAATCAAGCAGTCCGGCTTCCTTCAGCACCGCCACGGAAATCGACACGGACGTGGCGGAGAACACCACGCCGATGAACGCAGCCGGAATTGGCTTGAAGCCAAACAGCAGGCTCACTCCACCCATCACCGCCACGGGGAACACCACGCCCATGCACGCGATGATGACCGCCGCCTTCGAATATTTCTTCAGCAACTGCAGGTCGCAGCCGACACCGCCCAAAAACATGAGGATGATGATGCCGAGGTCGCTGAACAATGACAGCGAATCGCTCATGTGCATCACGCCCAGCAGCGAAGGGCCCACGAGAATGCCGACGAGGATCTGCCCGATCACTTCCGGCAGCTGCGCTTTGCGGCAGATCAGCCCGGAAACCGTGGTCAGCATCAAAATGGCGCACAGTGAAATGATGAACGTTGCCATGGTCCTCGCCGCTCTCTCGTTACGCGCGCCATACGTTCGCCGCACCGCGCGTTCGGTGTACATGCCACGCGCTCGCCGTACGCGGCGTTCTCCCGTCGCGTGCCACGCGTGTTCCGTAAGTTTCAGCTACCTAACTTACTCCGTCCGCAGCGTTGCCCGCCGCTTCCGTCCACCGTCGCAATTTCATATTGCGATTGCCGGGCGATTATGCCTTCCGTATTTCCGTACCGCCAGTTTCGTTGGAATTCCGCCATTTTTCGGCGTAGGTTGACGTTTCGCGCGGATGGCGTTACGTTGGCGTAACACGTCGTAACGTTTTCAAAACGCGGCCGGCGTTCCATATCGTTCTGTCAGCCCCACACGATGGGGACGGAAATGTTGAACCAAATATAGAGAAAGAAAGAGGAGGGTGACATGGGCCAGCTTGATTCTGGAAATGCCGCGTGGATATTGACTTCCGCGTCCCTTGTGTTCCTCATGACGCCTGGTGTGGCGTTCTTCTATGGTGGCATGGTCCGCGCCAAGGCCGTGCTGAATATGATGATCATGGAGGCGGCCGCACTGTCCGTCACGATGATCATGTGGGTGCTGTGGGGTTGGTCGATCGCCTACGCCGGCACCTCGGTCGGCGGCATCTTCGGCGACCCGGCAACCGGCTTCCTGCTGAAGGACACCATGGTTTCCGATAAGGGCGTCTTCACATCGGCCGCACTGAACGGCAACAACTACCCGGTCAGCGTCGACGTGGCCTTCCAGTCCGCGTTCGCCATGATCACCGTCGCGTTGATCTGCGGCGCCATCGCCGAACGTGTGAAGTACTCCACGTGGATGATTTTCGTGGCGCTGTGGATCACGTTCGATTACGCTCCGCTCGCTCACATGGTGTGGAACGGTGGTCTGCTGTCCGCTGACGGCGCCATTTCCCAGGCGATCGGCGCAGCCGCCCACGATTTCGCAGGTGGTACGGTCGTCCACATCAACGCCGCAGTCGCCGCTCTGGTCATCGTGCTGATCATCGGCAAGCGTAAGGGCTTCGGCACGCAGCCGTTCCGCCCGCACAATGTTCCGTTCGTCATGCTCGGCGCCTTCCTGCTGTGGTTCGGCTGGTTCGGCTTCAACGCCGGTTCCGCTTCGCAGCCAACGGCACCGCCGGCTACGCGTGGGTTTCCACGTCCGCTGCAACCGCTGCGGCAATGCTCTCCTGGGGCTTCACCGAGAAGATCCGCACCGGCCACTACACCGCAATGGGTGCCGCTTCCGGCATCGTCGCGGGCCTCGTCGCCATCACCCCGGCCGCCGATGTGGTCTCCCCGCTGTGGGCCATCGTCCTCGGCGCCATCGCCGGTGTGCTCACCTGCCTGGCCTGCGGTCTGAAGTTCAAGCTCGGCTATGACGATTCCCTCGACGTCGTCGGCGTCCACGGCGTTGGCGGCTTCACCGGCACCGTGCTCATCGGCTTCTTCGGCGAAGGCACCGGCCTGTTCGCAGGCGGCGACTGGAGGCAGCTGGTCGTCCAGATCATCGTCGCTCTCGTGGCCATCGTCTGGTCCGCCGTCATCACCGGCATCATCGCCTTCGCTCTGGAGAAGACGATCGGCTGGCGCGTCACCGAAGCCCAGGAAGTCGGCGGCATCGATCTTGCCGACCAGGGCGAACGTGCTTACGATTTTGCTGGTACCGCCAGCTCCGTCCTCAAGGAGGTGAAGTGAGATGAAGCTCATTACCGCTATCATCCAGCCCCATAAACTCGACGATGTCAAGGAAGCCCTCGCAGCCGCGGGCGTGCACGGCCTGACCGTGTCCGAGGCAAACGGTTATGGCCGTCAGCGCGGCCACACCGAGGTCTACCGTGGCGCCGAATACACCGTGGATCTCATTCCGAAGATCCGCATCGAGGTGCTGTCCGACGACGCCGATGCCGAAACCCTGGTTGGCGTGATCGTCAAGTCCGCCGGCTCCGGCACCATCGGCGACGGTAAGGTCTGGGTGGCTCCGCTTGACTCGGTGACCCGCGTGCGCACCGGCGAAACCGGTTCCGCCGCCATCTGATCCGTCCGGCCTTGTGATCGGGCCGATTCGGACAAGATGAAATAAAGACCCCCGGGCTTGAAGTTCGGGTTATCAATTACGACACATCCCCGTACGTGCCTCGCGCCGTGCGGGGATTGTCATAAGTCGTCATAGGTTTCATAAGGAACGTGCGTTATGACTTCAGCAGTCGATGGTCTCAAACAACGGTTCATGGCCATGAGCCAGCCCGACGCCGACGGCGTCTACCGCAATGGCGCGGCGAAACGCAAAGCCCGCACGGACTTGGCCATGGGCAATCTCACACAGTTGTGGAACGAAGCCTGCGAGGCGGTTTCCTTCGATGTTCCGGCAACCGGCATCGGTCTCGGCGCGGTCGGTTCGCTGGCACGTGGACAGGTGGGCCCCAGCTCCGACCTTGATCTGGTGGTCATCTACGAACCGCACGCGCTGACCGACCAGCAGCTCAACGAGCTCGCCAACAAACTGTGGTATCCGATTTGGGATTCCGGCCTCGACCTCGACCAGTCGGTACGTACCGTCGCGCAATGCGAGGCCGTCACCGACCGCGACCTGCCCGCAGCCATGGGATGGTTGGACGTGGTGCCGATCGCGGGGGACACTGGACTTATCGAAAGCACAGCCGTATCCATATTGGAACGATGGCGCAAGGCCGCACGCAAACGTCTGTCGGAACTGCTCGGCTCCGCCAAATCGCGCCTCGACGAATTCGGCCGCATGGCTACATCAACCAGCCGGACATCAAGGAGGCGCGCGGTGGCCTGCGCGACTCCGTATTGGTGTCCGCGCTCGCCGCATCCTGGCTTGCCGACCGTCCGCACGGCACGTATGACGACGCCGTCGAACGGTTGCTGGACGTGCGCGACTGCATTCATCTGGTCGCCGGCAAAGATACGAACATGCTGCTATCGCCCTACCAAGCCAAAGTCGCGGCGATGCTCGGTCTGGCCGATCCGACGCTGCCAGACGGCGAACGTGAGGCGAAGTCGATCGACGATCTGCAAACGTTGCTGGCACGCGTCGGCCGTCAGATCGCGTTCTCCCTTGATTCCACCGCGTCGCGCGCCGAGCATTCGCTGACGCACGACAAGCCGCGATTCGCCTTCTTCCAAGTGTTCCAGCCGCGCGGCGGCGGCAAACGTCAGGCACCGACCTTCGATGTGATCGCCCCCGGCGTGGCCAAGCATGAAGAGGAAATCGTGCTCGCTCCGGGCGCGGAACCGGCCGCCGACCCGAACCTCGTGCTGCGCGTGGCCGTCGCGGCCGCGGAATACGGACTGCCGATCGCCCCGGGAACGTTGCGGAATCTCAAAAAATGCCCTATCGGCGACCGCAACTGGACGGACGAATCGCGTGAACTGTTCATACGACTGCTGGCTTCCGGCCCCGCGCTGCTCAACGTGTGGGAAGACATCGATTTCATCGACGTGCCCGGCAAGCTCATCCCCGAATGGTTGGGCGTGCGCAACCGGCCAAGCGCGTCCGCCGCGCACCGCTATACGATCGACCGGCACATGGTGGAGGTCGTCACGCGGCTCGGCCGTGAAACACCCAGCGGTGGGCGGTACGACGACCGGCATTACGAGGCGCTGCTGCTCGCCGGCATCCTGCATGACATCGGCAAACGACCGGGGGTGGCCAACCATGCGGCGGAAGGCGCTCGGCATGCGACCGTGGTCGTGGAACGCATGGGATTCGACCGCGACATCGTCCGCTGGGTCACGCTGCTGGTACGCGAGCATCTGACATTGTCGGAGTTCGCCACAGGCCGCAATCCCAATGATCCCAACGTCGGCGATGATCTGGCCGGCCGGCTCGACCATAATCCCGTGCTGCTCGACATGCTGTTCGACCTGACCCGCGCCGACGGCTCCTCGTTGGGGGCCACGTCCGGCGAGACCATCTCCAAACAGTACGGGTGGAGCAAATGGCGTGAAACGTTGGTGCGCACCATGTACAACGCCACCCGATACCACATGTGAGCACCGGTTTCTCGCATGCGCCAAGCCGATATGCCCCCGTATTTCTCGTCGTTTACGGAAAAGCGGGGTGCATATCACCTTCCGTTCACTTCGGCAAATCGAAATAAGGGAATCGGGGTACATGCTTTAGGATGTCCCCAAGTTGTCCACTCAGTTATCCCCACTCTGTGGATAAGTCGAAACGTTTTCCACATGGTTATCCCCAATATGTGGATAACTCGGCTTTTTTCGACTTTCTTATCCACACCAAAGCCATTCGCGCGTGTCGTTCGGTGGATGCGGAGATTCATCCATAATCTCAATGCAACACCGGTCGTGACGGCACGCACGTATTATGGTTTTCCTCGGTATTGAACACATTCGATTGACTGCTGCGGTTGGAGGGACATGGCGGAGAACGACTCTTGGAACAACGGTTCGGCGCAGAACCGCGGATTTTCGAACGCTGGAAACGGTGCGAACGGCATGAACGGCCGATCCGGCCAAGCCGTGCGCGACGCCCTGTTCGACCGCGTGCCGCCGCATGACGACGCCGCCGAAATGGCGGTGTTGGGCGGCATGCTGATGAGCAAGGACGCCATCGGCGAAGTATCGCAGATGATCGACGTGTCCGACTTCTACCAGCCACGCAACCAAACCGTGTACGAAGCGGTCATCAAACTGTTCTCGGCCTCCCAGCCGGTCGACGCCGTGCTGGTGGCCAACGAGCTGCTCGCCGAAGGCAATCTGGAAAAAGTGGGTGGCTCCGACTATCTGCACAGCCTGGTCGCATCGGTTCCGACCGCCGCAAACGCCACGTATTACGCCGACATCGTGCATCAGCGCGCCATCCTGCGTAATGTGATCGCGGCCGGCACCAAAATCGCACAGCTCGGCTACACCGCAGAAGGCTCGCAGGCCGAAGACGTCGTCAACCTGGCGCAGGCCGAAGTATATGAGATGTCCACCGGCAAAGTGCGGCAGGACTACGCGCCGATCGGCACCGTCATCGCCGATACGCTTGACCAGCTCGACCGTCTGCAAAGCGGCGAAGTGTCCCGAGGCGTGCCGACGGGCTTCCGCGACATCGACGACGTGACGCAGGGCCTGCAGCCCGGCCAGATGATCGTCGTGGCAGGCCGACCGGCCATGGGCAAGTCCACACTCGGTGTGGATTTCGCCCGTTCCGCGGCACTGCATCACGGATTGACGACCATCATCTTCAGCTTGGAAATGAGCAAAAACGAGTTGGCGCAACGTATCATCTCCGCTGAATCCAACATTCCGCTCGCCGCCATGCGCCGCGCGGACGACATCACGCCGGAACGTTGGGCCATCCTGAACGAGTTGCAAGGCAAGCTGCAGAACGCGCCCCTGTTCATCGACGACAGCCCGAACATGAGCCTGATGGAAATCCGCGCGAAATGCCGCCGACTGAAGCAGACGAACGATTTGAAACTCGTCGTCATCGACTACCTGCAGCTCATGACCTCCGGCAAGGCCGTGGAAAGCCGCCAGCAGGAAGTGTCCGACTTCTCCCGTGCGCTGAAGCTGCTCGCCAAGGAGCTGGAAGTGCCGGTGGTGGCGTTGAGCCAGCTGAACCGTGGCCCCGAAATGCGTCAGGACAAGAAGCCGCAGCTGTCCGACCTGCGTGAATCCGGCTCTATCGAACAGGACGCCGACGTGGTGTTCCTCGTGCACCGTCCGGACGCCTACGACAAGGAGGACCGCCCGGGCGAGGCCGACATCATCATGGCGAAGCATCGTAACGGTCCGACCGACACGTTCAATCTTGCGTTCCTTGGCGCGTATTCGAAGTTCAAGGACATGCCCCAGGATTACCAGCCCCAGCAGGAGGCGGTGTGATATGGCTTGGAATTCCTTCGCGACCCCGTTGATCGGCAAGGCCGTGCGCGCGGCCTCCCGTTTGGCGCACGGCGGTGGCAGCGCGTTCCCCGGCAAAATCGTGGAACGCATCGACCCGCAATTCCTGTCGCGCACATTGGCGCAACTGCCGCTCGGCGTGGTGCTCGTCTCCGGCACGAACGGCAAAACCACCACCACACGCATGGTGGCCAGCATGCTGCAATCGCTCGGATTGAAGGTGTTCACCAACCCGACCGGCTCGAACTTCACCCGTGGCGTGGTTTCGTCGCTGCTTGCGGAAGTCTCGCTTTCCGGCAAACTTGACGCCGACATCGCGGTGCTGGAACTCGACGAGGCGTACGCCGTGCATTTCGTCAAGCAGGTGCCGCCCGACTACTGCCTGCTGCTCAACGTGATGCGCGACCAGCTTGACCGTTTCGGCGAGATCGACAACACCGCGCGACTGCTGTCCAAAGCTGCGGAAGCCACCACCGGTACCGTCGTGCTCAACCGTGAGGACCCGCGCATCGCCCGTCTTGCTGACGTGGCGCATACGGAAGACGGCGTGGAAGTACGCTACTTCGGCCTTGACGAATCGTTGCGCGGCTTCTTCCCGTCGGATGACGACATGAGCACCACTGTTGACGCGGAAGCGCACGACAGTGCGGAACATGGCGGAAATATTGGCGATTCGGGCAATGCCGGCGATACTGCCGATGCCGTTGCGGCTGCCGCGCCGGCCGCATCGCAACCGCAGGACGGTCCGACGCGCTGCCCGCCGACGTGACGTTGCGCGCCGTGGGCGACCACCGCGCCACCTTCGCGATCGACGGCGAAACGTATGAGACGGCCGTGAAACTGGAAGGCGTATACAACCTGTACAACGCGGCCGCCGCGCTCGCCGTGGTGCGCGCCGTCGCAGCGGACGCGCAGGCGATGTTCCTGCCGTTCGAAGACGCGCTCGCCGACAGTGTCGACGCGGATGGTGCCGATGCCGGTACCGAAACGGACGGCAACGGCTCGCATGACGCCATCGACCAGGCCGCTGCGGACGAGATTCTGCGCGCGGCAGGCGTCTCACCTCGTATGATCGCCTTCGCGCACGCCACCACGCAGGCCATGATCGACGCCGCCGGCGAGGTCACACCGGCATTCGGCCGAGGCGAGGTCATCACCGTGAACGGCACTCCCGTGGAACTGCTGCTCGTCAAAAACCCCATGGCTTCCGCCTGTCGCTGGCCTCGTTCAAGCCCGAAGGCTGCGACACCATGATCTGCATCAACGACGAATACGCCGACGGCCGCGACATGAGCTGGCTGTGGGACGTGGACTTCACCTCGCTGCGCGGCACCGGCGTCAAAGCCGTGTCCGGCGTACGCGCGTGGGACATGGCCCTGCGCCTCGAATACGATCAGGTGCCGGTCGAATCGGTCAGCACCGACCTGGAGGAATCGGTCGTGAACTTCGTGAACGCGAATTCTGGCACCCCCAAACACATCTACTGCACGTACACGGCCATGCTGAAAACGCGTGCCGCGCTCGCCAAAATCGCCGACGTGGCCGACGCCGGCGTGGGCAAGTGAGCGCCGCGCGAAACGAAACCGCGCAATCGCAAAGCAAAACAGCGGAAGGAAGACGAGGAGACGATATGAGCCAGGTCATCGACATCGTGTCGCTGTATCCGAAGGATATGAACATCTACGGCGATTCCGGCAACGTGCTCACCATCCAGCGCCGGCTCGCGCTGTACGGCTACGAGCCGCGCGTACACGCCTACAACCAGGGCTGCGACTGGCCCGAGCACGTGGACATGATTCTGGGTGGCGGCGGCCAGGACACCGGCCAGAAGAAGATTATCGACGACTTCTTCCAACGTGCCGACCTGCTGCGTTCGCTCGCGGCGGACGGCGTGCCGATGCTGATGATCTGCGGCCTGTACCAGCTGTTCGGCGAGTATTTCGAAACGGTCGACGGCTCCCGACTCGACGGCATCGGCGTGATCGGCGCGTACACGGTCGGCCAGGAAACACGCATGATCGGCAATCTTACGGAAACCTCCGCCGATTTCGGCAAGATCATCGGCTACGAAAACCATTCCGGACAGACGTTCCTGCGTGACGGCGTGCAGCCGCTCGGCACCGTCGAACAGGACGGCACCGGCAACAACGGCGAGGACCATACGGAAGGCGCGCGCGTCCACAACGTGATCGGCACGTACATGCACGGCTCGCTGCTGCCGAAGAATCCCGCGATCGCCGATTTCCTGATTCGCACCGCCGTCGAACGCCGTTACGGCACGTTCGATCCGGCCGCCGCCGGACAGACGGACGCGCAACGGGCCGCCCTGCATCGCATCGACGAAATCGCCGACCGTGCTCGTCGCGTGGCCATGTCCCGTCCGCGCTGACGGCTGCCATGCCGGTTCGCCGGCAATCGCACCGCCTGCGCTGAACGCCGGATATCCGCCACTTTTTATGCGATTGACCGGTTTCGCTCGGCGCAGATGTGAAGAAAATGCGATAGAGTGGTACCACCATCACCTAAAGGAGGACATCATGGCTGATTTTAATTTTGGTGACGGCCTGCGCAAGGTCTTTCTCGCCGGCGTCGGTGCCTTGGCGACCACTGTTGAGAAGAGCCAGGAAATCGTTGACGATCTCGTCAAGAAGGGCGAGCTGACCGTCGAGCAGGGCAAGGCCCTCAACGCCGAACTCAAGCACAAGGTCGAAGAGGCTAAGGAAGCCCCTGAGGCCAAGGATGCAGCCCCGGCCGAAACCGAAGACAAGGCCGAGTAGCTCCAGTCTTTCGTATCGCCGTCTGCCGCGCATGTGAGCGCCCGGACGGCGATTTGCTATGCCCGCGCGACGCCGGCGAAACGTTCGTCTGGCATCGCGGGCTTTCCAGCCGATTTCCCAACCGTTTGCGAGCAGTGACATGTCTTTGAAACACCCATCCGACAAGCCGGACGCGGCACGCCCCGAAAGCGTGGAGCCCGTCACGCTGTCCGACAGGGTCAACGCGGTCATCAACCCCACGGCCGACCCTTCGCCGGACGCCGCCTCCCAAGCAAACGGACTGACGGATGAGCTTGCCCACGAATCCGCGGACGATGCCGGCGAAACGGACGATACCGGCAAAGCGGCCGGTGTCAACGCGCAATCGTCCGAAACCATCGGCATCTTCGGAGCGCGCAAAGACACGTTCTCCGCGCGCTACCATCTGACCCGCCGCGGCAAACTCCGGCGTCTTGCGCAAATCGCGCAGATCGCCAACAAATTCGACGTGGTTCACGGACTCACGCCCGTCAAAATGCGTCTCATGCTCGAAGCGCTCGGCCCCACGTTCGTCAAGGTCGGACAGATCCTGTCCATGCGCTCCGAAATCCTGCCGCAATCGTTCTGCGACGAACTGTCCAAACTGCGCGCCGACGCCGACCCCATGCCATACAGCACGGTGCTGCAGGTGCTTGAGGACGAATACGGCCGGCCCGTGGACGAGATCTTCGACCATATCGACCCCACCCCGCTCGGCTCGGCCAGCCTTGCGCAGGTGCATCGTGCGAAACTGCTCACCGGCGAGGACGTGGCCATCAAAGTGCAACGTCCGGGCGTGCGCGAAACCATGGCGCAGGACGTGTCCATCATGCGCACCATCGCGGGAATCGCCACCAAAACCATGCGCAGCGCGCAGGTGGTGGACCTGTCCGGCGTGGTCGAGGAACTGTGGGACACTTTCGAATCGGAAACCGACTTCCTCATCGAAACGCGCAATCTGGCGGAATTCAAACGATTCTGCGAACGCTACAAATACATGGACTGCCCGAAGCCGTACCCGGAACTATGCACCGAACACGTGGTGGTCATGGACTACGTGGAAGGCATCTCCGTCTCCCATCCGGACGAGCTGCTTGCAGCCGGCTACGACCTGAAGGAAATCGGCACCAAACTCGTGGACAACTACGCCACGCAGGTACTCGACGAAGGCTTCTTCCACGCGGACCCGCACCCCGGCAACATCATGGTGCGCGGTGGGCAGATCGTGCTGCTCGACCTGGGCATGACTGGCCGGCTCAACGCCAAAACCCGTTCCGTGCTGAAGGACATGATCTTCGCCGTGGCCGAGCAGGATTCCCCCAAGCTTGCCGACGGTCTGCTGCGTTTCGCCGGTGCCGAGGCCGATCCGGAGGATTATCCGGCGTTATTGGCCGACTTGGACGTGATCGTCAAGGAATTCGGCACAGTGGATTTGGCCGAGCTGGATATCGCCGCCATGCTCACCGCGTTGACGCAAATGGCGCAACGACACGGCATTGAAGTGCCGAGCACCGTCACCACCGTCGGCCGCGCGCTGGTCACGTTGGAGGGATTGCTCGACGAGTTCATTCCAGACGTGAATATGATTCAGATCATCTCCGACCATATCGCCGCAAGCACGTCGAAGAAGGATTTCGCCAAGGATGAGGCGAAATCGCTGGTTATCGAAGGTCATCAGGCGCTGCACAGTCTGCTCGCCGCCGCCAATGAGCTGAAAGTGGCCTCCCGTATGCTTACGCGCGGCCAGTTGCGCGTGAATATGGAGATGGTCGCTCGCAGGAACCGATCCATCTGCTTGCCAACATGGTGAACAGGCTTACGATGGCGCTGATCGTCGTCGGATTGTTCATCGGCTCGTCGATCGTGTACTATGCGGGCATCAAACCGGTGATTTTCGGTATTCCGATCGTTGGTTTCCTCGGCTATGTGATCGCGTTCGTTTTGTCCGTCTGGATCGTGTTCGACATTTACTTCAAGGGACGTTCCAACAAAAAGCGATGACGCTAGTCTAGGGGGAGAGTGGATTCGCGTTGGATGAGGCGGCAGGGGAGGTATTCCGTGCCGTGGTGGGGCTGGCCGTTGATGGCGTCCATCAGGTAGCGGGCAGCTTTGCGGCCGATGAGTTCCGTTTCATTGTCGATGCTGGTCAGCGGCGGGCGGGAGCTTTTGGTGAGCACGTCCCAATTATCGTGGCCGATCACCGCCACATCCTCAGGAATGCGTAGATGCTGCGACTTCAACGCGTCAATGCATCCTCGTGCCAGCTGATCGCTCTGGCATACCACGGCGTCGAACTTCACGCCTTGGTCGAGCAGCAGTCTGGTGGCGGCACGCCCCCAATTCTCGTCCCAACGGCCATAGCGAATCGGGCCAGCCGGTTCCAAACCAACCTCGGCCAACGCTTCCAACGCGCCCTTGGTGCGGTCGGTGGAGGCCGTATACGTTTCATCGCCGCCAATAATGGCGATACGGTTGCGTCCGCACGAAATCAAATGATTCACGGCCATGCGCCCGGCGTCCACATTGTCACACGTCACCGAACAATCGTTGATATCGGTGGAAGGACCATACACATACACCAGCGGCACGCCCCAATCACGCCCCAGCGACGGGCGCGGATTCGTCTCGCACTGCACAATCAGCAGGCCGTCCACTTTCAGCGACAGCAGTTTCTCTACATGGCTGCGTTCCAGCGCATCGTCACCGCGAGCATTGGCGAGTAGTACCGATGTCGATTGTGCGCGCAGCTCGTTTTCGGCGCCAATAAGAATAGGCGTGGAGAAACGGCCTTGCAGATCGGAAGTGACCAAACCGATGGTTCCGCTTCTGCCGCTTGCCAACGATTGCGCCAGCTTGTTCGGGGAATAGTTGAGTTGCCGCGCTGCCTCCATCACGCGCTCGCGGGTGTCTTCACTGACGCGCGGTTTGCCATGCAGCGCCTTTGAAGCCGTTGCCAAAGACACGTTGGCCAGCGCTGCTACATCTTCAAGCCTTGCTGTTGAGTGAGTATCTGCAGTTGCCATGATGTTTCCCCCTTTTTACGGTGTGGCGAAAACGTTGGCTGCGCGTCGACGCGCTTCGCCGCCCTTGTATTGCGTAATATTATACGACAAAACTGCGAAAGTTTTCGCATCGTGTCAAAAAGTGGACAAAACGGCTTTATGTAGCCGATTGCTGACATTTTCACTTGCAAATGCGAAACTTTCGCATTTGCGAAAATAAACACATTTTTCTTTCGCATTTTCTGCATCTCACGTCATTTTTGCTGTCATAAACGATTCTTAGAATGCTAAGAATCGTTTATTTATAACGGTTTTATCGACGTGAATACCTTTGCATTTTGATGTGCGAAAGCGATTTTGCAAAATCTGGAGAAAATCATATACTGAGAAAAGGCTTTCGCATTACGGTTCAATCGAAGGAGAACAACCGGAAATCGTGAGGGCAGACGGCGGAAGGCCCGCCGGATGGCTCAAAGCTGAGCGATACATAGAGAAAGAAGTAAACATGGTGTCTTTCAACAAGGTCACTCGCGTTATTGCCGGCATCGCGGCAACCGCGTTGCTTATTCCGATGGCTGCATGCGGCGGTGGTTCCAGCAGTGGTGGATCCGCGGCTCCGGCCGATATTCCGGCAGCCGGCACTGATGACGGCACTGAGATCACCCTGTGGACCCGTTCTCCGCTGGAGCGTCAGGCCAAGAACGCGGTGAAGGCCTACAACGCCTCCCACAAGAACCAGGTCAAGCTGGAAATCATTCCGAACGACGATATGGAAGGCAAGGTCGGTGGTGCCTCCCAGACCGATTCCCTTCCGGACATTCTCGCCGGTGACGTGGTGCGTATTCCGTACTGGGCTTCTGAAGGCATCTTCACCGACATCACCAAGCAGATCGACGGACTCGACAACAAGTCCGACCTGCAGCAGGGCCACATTGAAGCCGGTACCGTGGATGGCAAGGAATACACGCTGCCGTTCATCACCGACGTTTCCGTGATGGTATGGAACAAGAATCTGTACAAGGAAGCAGGCCTTGACCCGGAGAAGGGTCCGAGCAGCATCGACGAGTTCGTTGAGCAGGCCAAGGCGGTCGCGGCCCTCAACAAGGACGGCGTGGCAGGCTCCTACTTGGCCGGCCAGTCCGGTGGCGCCTCGTGTTCGACCTGTTCCCGTCCGTGTGGGCTGACGGCGAATCCGTGATGAACGCAGACGGCACCGAAGCCACCCTCAACAACGATTCCATGAAGCCGTGCTCGACGCCTACAAGGAACTCGCCAACACCACCAACGGCTTGGGCGCAGGTTCCAAGGAAGAAACCGGTGCCACCTGGACCGCTCCGTTCGCCAACGGCAACATCGGTGTGATGCCGTATCCGAACACCTCCTCCACCGCACTGTTCGAAGCTGAGAAGGACGGCGGATTCGAAGTCGGTGTCACCCCGATCCCGGGCACCAAGGAAGGCAAGACCTCCACGTTCCTCGGCGGCGATGCCATGGGCATCTCCAAGGACTGCAAGCACGTCGCTCAGGCTTGGAACTTCCTCGCATGGCTCATGAGCGATGACGCCCAGAAGGAAGTCTTCGCAGCCAACGGCGACACCGCATCCAACATCCAGACCTTGAAGACCGCCTACGACGATGCGGATCCTCGCGTCCAGACCATCAACTCCGTAATCATCGACGGCAATGGCCAGACCCCGAAGTCCGCAGCTTTCAATGAGGCCTTCAACGCAGCCGGTTCCCCGTGGCAGCTGCTCATCCAGAACGCAGTCTGGGGCGATGGCGATCTCAAGGCCGACAACCAGGCCATCACCGACGTGCTGGGTCAGTGAGGTGAGCCACTGAAAACGAACTTCTCCTCCTTTTTCTCCTTTCCCCGATTTACATAACTTAAGAACAACTGAATATCGAATAACTGAATATCGAAAACAAAAATCGACAGACCACAGTTGTGGTCTGCCATGGAGATCGACAATAATTCAAAAAACAATGTCGGTCTTCATGGCGGATTTCAACGGCCGCACGAGACGGAATCGCACTTCCAAACGCATATCCAATCGCTTGGCCATTTATGTCGAAAACCCCGAACGATTCAAGAGAGAGTCGCCAAAAGTGTTCCAAGGAGGGAATATGACTACTGTTTCCAAGAACGCTGCGCCAGTGAAGACGCATCGTTCCAAGGCCAAGGCGGAGGCAACCCGTCGTGGCCTGCTGTATGCGCTGCCTGATTGGCTGATGATCATCATGCTGTTCTTCGTGCCAATCGTGCTGCTCGTCATCATGGCCGGTTCCCGCTGGTCGTTGATGGGCGGTAACCGTGGTTGGAATTTCCCTGAGAATTTCGTCAAGGTTTTCGAAAATAAACTGCTCGGACAGTCGGTGTTGTTCACGCTTGAATACACCGTGATCGTCACGATTTTCCTGCTGGTGCTTGGCCTTGGTCTGGCGCTGATCGTGCAGGAAAGCACCAAGTGGAACAATATGCTGCGCACGTGCTTCCTGCTGCCGTCCGCAACCGGTCTCGCCTCCGCTTCGCTGCTGTTCTACGCGCTGTACTCCCCGCAGGTGGGCCCCGTCACCAAGATCCTGAGCTTCTTCGGATTGATGGATGAGGGCGGCTCCGTGCTCGCCACCGGCCAGAGCGCGCTGTGGGCTACCATTATTGTGATCGTCTGGCGTTTCTCCGGCTACTACATGCTGCTCATGATGATCGGCCTGCAGGCCATTCCTGGCGACCTGTATGAGGCCGCGCGCATGGACGGTGCTGGCACGTGGCGCATTTTCCGTTCCATCACCCTGCCGCTGATGAAGCCGACCATCGTGATGTGCCTGATCTACTGCGTCACCGGTTCCATCCTCGCGTTCGACCAGTTCTTCATTCTGACCAAGGGCGGTCCGAACAATTCCACCATGACCGTGGTGCAGCTCATCTACAACTTCGCATTCGATTCCAAGAAGGATCTGGCATGGCGGCCGCACTGTCGCTGATCGTGCTTGCGGCCCTCGTGGTGATCAATTCCATCCAGATGCGCGGTATGCGCGACAACACCAAGTGAGCAAGGGGAGGGAACTCACATGACTACTCCATTGTGGAAGCGCGTAATCGTCTATATTCTCGAAGGTCTGCTGGCTCTGGTCTTCATTTCGCCGCTGATCTGGGTGGTGGTCTGCTCGTTCAGTCCGCAGCCTGGTTCCGCACAGTCCAAGGGCTGGGGTGTGAACAACTATCTGACGTTGTTCGGCTACCAGGAAGGCCTGCCGAAGTACCTGTTCAACTCGGTGGTGGTGACGTTGGTCGCCGTGGTGTTCTCCGTGGTGGTGTGCACGCTCGCAGGCTATTCGTTCTCCCGTTTCGACTATCCGGGCCGCAATCTCGGATTCATGGTGACGCTGTCCATTTTGATGGTGCCGTATGCGTCTCTGCTGATTCCGCTGATGGTGTGGTACAAGGATATTGGTCTGAACGATTCCTTGCTGGGTGTCGGTTTGGTTATTACCTTGTTCCAGCTGCCGATGAGCACGTTCATCATGCGTAATGCTTTCGATGCGATTCCGAAGGATATGGAAGAGGCCGCCATGGTCGATGGCTGCAACTCCCTGCAGTCGCTGATTAAGATTCTGGTACCGGTCGTCAAGCCGTCGATGGTCACTGTCGGTCTGCTTGCTTTCCTTGAGGCTTGGAACAATTTCATGATTCCGCTGTACCTGTCGAGTTCGTCGAACGCCACGCTGCCGCTCGCTTTGGTGAACATGCGTCAGCAGACTATGGGCGTCATTGATTACGGTGCCACCGAAGCTGGCGTCGTCGATTCTGATGATCCCCGCAGCCATCCTCTTCCTAGCCCTCCAGAAGTACTACGTCAAGTTTATGGCTGGAGCCGTCAAGGGCTGACATCTGGCGATGTCAGCCTTGGGAGACAGTCCACTGGGCTGTCTCCAGGCTCCAGCCTGAGCAGGGCCGAAGGCGGAGTAGCCAAGAGCCGTCAAGCTGGCGAAGTCTTAATCTTAAGGAAATATCATGAATGTAACTATTACTTCTCCTTTCTGGAAGCAGCGTCGCGACCAGATCGTTGAATCCGTCATTCCCTATCAGTGGGGTGTGATGAATGATGAGATTGCCACTGAAGTTCCGGATGATCCGGCTGCAATCAGCTTGCCGATAATAAAAGTCATGCCGTGGAGAATCTGCGTATCGCAGCCGGTGATGAGCCGGTGAATTTCATGGCATGGTCTTCCAGGATTCCGACATATATAAGTGGTTGGAGGAAGCGGCTTACGCACTGTCGTATCATCCTGATCCGCAATTGCGGGAACTGTGCGATAAAACCGTCGATCTCATCGCACGTGCGCAACAATCGGACGGATATTTGGACACTCCGTACCAAATCAAAACCGGTGAATGGGCGCATCGTGAGCGTTTCACACTGATTCAGCAAAGCCATGAGATGTATGTCATGGGCCACTATATTGAGGCTGCTGTCGCCTATCATGAGGTGACCGGTAATCAGCAGGCGCTTGATGTGGCGTGCCGTATGGCGGATTGCATCGATGCCAATTTCGGCCCGGAGGACGGCAAGATCCACGGTGCTGATGGGCATCCGGAAATCGAATTGGCGTTGGCGAAGCTGTATGATGCGACCGGTGAGGAGCGCTATCTGAATCTGGCGCGGTATCTCATCGACGTGCGTGGTCAGGATCCGCAGTTCTACGCCAAGCAGATCGCCGCTGTCGACAACGACTACATTTTCCGGGATCTGGGATTCTACAAGCCCACGTACTTCCAAGCCGCGCAGCCGGTGCGCGAGCAGCAGACCGCTGACGGCCATGCTGTGCGCGTGGCCTATTTGTGCACTGGAATCGCACATGTGGCGCGTATTACCGGCGATCAGGCTTGCTGGATGCGGCGCATCGTTTTTGGAACAACATCGTGTCGAAACGCATGTATGTGACGGGTGCGATCGGTTCCACACATGTGGGGGAGTCGTTCACATACGATTACGATCTGCCGAACGACACCATGTATGGCGAAACGTGCGCTTCTGTGGCGATGAGCATGTTTGCTCGCCAAATGCTTCTGTTGGAACCGAATGGTGAATATGCCGACGTGCTTGAGCGTGAGCTGTTCAATGGTGCCATCGCGGGCATCAGCTTGATGGCAAGCAGTACTACTATGTGAATGCGTTGGAGACTTCGCCGGACGGTTTGGACAATCCGGATCGGCATCATGTGCTTTCGCATCGTGTCGATTGGTTTGGCTGCGCATGCTGCCCAGCTAATGTCGCGCGATTGATCGCGTCGGTGGACCGTTATGTGTATACCGAACGTGACGGCGGTCGCACGGTGCTCGCTCACCAGTTCATTGCGAATCAGGCAAGTTTTGATTCCGGGTTGCATGTGGAGCAGCGTTCCGATTTTCCGTGGAACGGTCATATTGAGTACATGGTGGAATTGCCCGCTGAGGCGGCTGATTCGGTACGTTTCGGCGTGCGTATTCCCACATGGTCGGCTGATTCCTATGCGCTGACATGCGATGGTGTTGCTGTGAAGACGGCTCCGGAAAACGGTTTCGTATATTTCGCAGTTGCTCCGGGAACTGCATTGCATGTGGTGCTGGATCTTGATATGGCAGTGCGATTGGTGCGTGCCAACTCTCATGTGCGTTGCGATGCAGGTCGTGTTGCGGTGATGCGCGGTCCGCTCGTCTATTGCGCGGAGCAAGCCGATAATGCCGGCGATCTGTGGACGTACCGTCTTGCTGATGGCGTGGATGCTGCGGATGCCACGGTTACTTTCGAGAGTGATTTGCTTGGAGGTGTTGACGCGGTGACGTTGCCTGCCGTTCGTGAGGCTGCGGATGCCGTGGACGCCCCGTTGTACATGTCCGCTCAGCGTGACGCCTCAGATGAGCGGACGTCGCTCAAGCTGGTGCCCTACTACGCATGGGCCAACCGCGAACTCGGCCAAATGAACGTGTGGTTGCGCAGCTAAACAAAAGAAAGACTTGCTACCCGGCGCTATGAGTGCCATGGTGCCGGGAAGCGGGTGAGCGCGGCGTGATCGATTGGACCGAATGCGCCGCGCTGACTGGAATGAGAGACCGGCTGCCCCTTATGGGGTGGCCGGTTTTGTCATAGCCCCTAGTATAAAACGGGAAAATGCGAAAACTTTCCTTTTCGCATAAAAGCCATCGTATGGCAGTTCACTTAGAAAAGCATTGGAGAAAACTGAAAGAAAATTTGCGAAACCGTATTCGCGTCATGTATTCTTGAAATGTCGGTGGACGCTCCAATCTCATGTCCATCGCACGACTCTCATTCCTACAGAAAGAAAGTTGGATGCCAGGGAACGAGCCTTGGAAGCCAAGGGCCAACGATGGTCCATGTAGGAGGAATTGATGACACCATCAACAAGGAAGAAAGGGATTGTCACGTCATTGGGCGTGCTGACGGCAGTGGCCACACTGTTGTCTGGCGGTGTGACGACCGCATACGCCAATGACGCGCTGACCAATCCGAACTCTGCCATGGGGTATCCGAGTTTCAAGGGGGCCGCCGACCCGATTCCGGGCACCGGCGTCGCTTTCGATCCCTCGACAAGCTACCTCAAGCAGGTGTTCGATGCGGATGTTGCCAACGGTGCCGGAACCGACACTGCACACGACTTCTGGATCGACAAGATGCTGACGCGCACAGGCACCGCACCAAACGGTACCGGCACCAACGATGCTGGCGACTACAACTATGCGGGCGCAGACAAGAACGAATACCTGTTCTCACGTGGCCGTGCCGCATTCATGTACACGCATACGCCGGAAGCACTTGGTTTCGTAGGAGATGTCGCATACTGGGATCAGACCGGCAACGACGGCTTTACCGTTGAGGTAAGCATTGGCGGTTCCAAGCAGACCCTGCGCGAGAACACCGACAAGCGCAAGCAGACGCCAAGCTACTTCACCACGGAATTCACCAACGGCGACAAGACCATTACCGTCACCGAAGTCAAGTACATCACCTACACCAATGTGATGGTCGCGAATTTCACCATCACCAGCACCACCGGCGGTGACGTAACGCTGACAGCAGCCTCGCCATTCGCACAAGACGGCAATGACGGCGACACTGAACTGACCGGTCGCTTCAATGTGAAGAACGATCTGACCACCATCTATCCACGGTTCTCCGGCAACGGTTTCACCGTAAAGAACGGCAAACTCGCTTCCACCCTCACCTTGGAAGCGAACGTGCCACAAACCACCAAGCTGCAGCTTGGCCTGATCGCCAACGAGTTGCCGGACTCCACCGCGGAATACGAAGCCCGATTCAACGGCGATCTCACCGATCCGGCCGCTTCCTACAAGGATTCCGTAACCACCTACAACCAGTGGTGGGTCGATAACATTCCTTACGTGGAAACCCAGGAACACAATATCGACAAAACTGTGTTCTACCGCTGGTGGCTGAGCCGTTTCAACATGTTGGACGCCAATATGCCGGGCAATACGTTCCAGTATCCGACCTCCATCGAAGGCGTGCTCGGATACAACAACCAGATCGTGCTGACATCCGGCATGTTCATCAACGACACCAAGTGGTTCCGTAACGCCGAATACTCGTACGGCACTTGGGTGTCGGCCGGGCAGACAGCTAAGAAAGGCCAGTCCGGTATTACTACTACCACGACAATCCGGGCGATCCAGCCAATTGGAACCACAGCTACACGCAGTACATCACCAAGGCCGGTTGGGACTCCTACAAGGTGCACGGCGGCCCGTCATCATTGGCTGAAGCGTTGGGTGATTACGGTTCCGAAGATGTCAAAGGTCTGCTCAATTCGCAAAGCGAGCCAGACAGCAACGACAACCAGAATAGCAACGGCAACAATCTGATCGACTGGTCGTGGTGGTCCATGACCGGCAACGATGCCGATGCGGTGTCGTTCTCCGAACCCGGTCGTTCCGGCCAGCGTATGGACCGTGCCGACGGTTCCGCCAACATGTGGCCAACGCCAATGCCGCCGCGCAAGCATACAAGCTGCCGGAGACACCGAAAAAGCCGCTGAAATGCAGCAGATCGCCGACGCCATCAAGCAGGATGTGCTCGACAACCTGTGGGATTCCGACAGCAAACTGCTGCTGCACAAGTGGCTGAACGACGGTCAATTCGCGAAATACAAGGAACTCAACAACTACTATCCGTATTCCGAAGGTCTGATGCCGACCGGCAATGATGATTACGATAGTGCGTTGCGCTTGTTCGAAGATGCCGACGAATTCCCGATTTTCCCGTTCTTCACCGCGAATCAGGCAGACAAGAAGGCGCTGAATTTCCCAGGATCAAACAATTTCTCCATTATCAATGCAACTCCGCTGCTGCAAATCTATTCTGCGGGAATCCGTGATTATAATGCTGCAGACAACGGATATATCACGAACGAATCGTTCAAGAAACTGCTGTATTGGGTTGCGTTCTCGCATTATCAGGGAGGCGACAACCAGTATCCGGACCAGAACGAATTCTGGAATATGGATAATAATTCCGCAGGAAGCACGATTCCGGAGAAGAACGCCGACGCCAGCAAGAACGGTGGAAAAATCACCTACCGTTCCTGGATTCACCACACCCAGCTTGGCACCACCAACTGGACGATTGTGGAAGACGTGGCAGGTATGGTTCCGCGTGAAGACAACAAGATCGAACTCAATCCGATCGAGATTCCCGGTTGGAACCACTTCACCGTCAACAATCTGAGCTACCACGGGCAGGATCTGTCGATCGTATGGAACAACGACGGCACCTACAACGCTCCGAAGGATATACCCTGTATGTGGACGGCAACGCCGTGTTCACCTCCGATAAGCTCGCCCACCTCATCTACGATCCGACCAGTGGAACCGTTGAGGTTGCCGATGATTCCGGAGCGGTGATCACCGGCGCGACCACCGCCACCATGCCGAACGCCAACGAAGTGACCTATGCATCGAACAGCAGGGTTACGCAGATCTTCGCGCTGTCCGGACAGAACGTGGACGAAGCGTCCAAGAGCCAGACCAACGTGGCCAAGGACGCCGATGTGGAAGCCACTTACGAAACCAAGGGATACCCGGCAACCAATGCAGTGGACGGCAAGAACGTGATGGAATCCTTCTGGGGCACCAAGGGATCCAAGAACGCCAAGGATTCGCTGACCGTAACGTTCAAGAATGGCGTGCAGAACATCGACGACGTGCGTTTGTACTTCTACCAGACCTCGTCCAGCCAGACGATTTCCGGCTACAGTGAGCCGTCGGTGTACACGCTTGAATATCAGGATGAGGCCGGCGCATGGCATGTCCTGCCGAACCAGGTGCGTACGCCTACTTACGCGGGAGCCAACTACAACCGCGTGCAGTTCTCCAAGGTCGTGGCCAAAGCCATTCGTGCCACCTTCACTCCGCAAGCAGGTCAGGCCATTGGCTTGAAGGAGATTCAGCCTACGAAACCGACATTGTGCCGGAAGGCGAAACTACGAACCAGGAGCCAAGCGTTGACGCCTACATTGCCAGCAGCACCTCGTCCGGTGCGCAGCTGGTGGGCACGGTGAAGGACGACGGCCTGCCGTCTGACACGCTCACCACCACATGGGAGCAGGTGTCTGGCCCTGAAAACGGCGAAGCGAAGTTCGTCGACGCAACCGCTGCCAACACTACGGTCACGTTCAACCGTGAGGGTGACTATGTGCTCAAACTCACCGCATTCGACGGTGAGAAGACCGGTTTCAAGGAAGTCACCGTTCACGGCATTCCTTCCGACGGCACGGTGAATGTGGCTTCACAGTCCACTGCGAGCGCCAGCTTCACCAATCCATATCAGGCGAAGGACAATGCCAAGAAGGTTATCGACGGTCAGGTGTTGTATACCAATACTCCGAATGAGACTTGGAATAATTGGGGTGACAATACCGGTACCGAGCCGTGGCTGCAGCTTGCCTGGAATGGCACTGTTCCGTTGAAGAAGGCGAAGCTGTTCTTCTGGACTGACGGTGGCGGTGTGCCGATGGTCAAGTCGTGGAAGTTGCAGTATGCGGATGAGAATGGCGATTGGCAGGATGTGAAGCTTGCCGCCGGCCAGTCTTATACCACGATGCAGGGTGAAGGCAATGAGGTTCGTTTTGCCGAAACGGTGGAGACGAACAAGTTGCGTGTGCTGTTCCCGAAGGGTGCCATTGTTGGTGCTACCGAATTTGAGGCGTATGCGCTTGATCCGGTGAGCGTGGATGGCGTGAATCGTATGGTGCAGACTGGCAGCAAGGCTGCCGATGTGAATCTGCCGAAGACGGTGAGTGCCAGCTATACGGACGGTTCCCGTCGTGACTTGAGTGTTGCGTGGGATGCCATCACTGACGATCAGCTTGCTTCCGATAGCGAGTTTGCGGTTTCCGGAACGGTTATTGGCGCGCTCGCTGGAACCAAGGCCACTATTGGCGTGCGTTCCGACGCGCAGTCTCAGACTGCTGGTGCGGCTCAGCCGATCGAACAGACGGTGTACCAGAATTCCAAGTCGGTGGCTTTGCCGTCTGTGGTTCCGGTGCGATTCCCCAACGGCATGCTTGACGATCGCACGGTTATGTGGGATGAGGCAAGTGTTGCCGGCGTCAAGTTGGACACCATCGGCGATTATGAGGTGTCCGGCACGGCTGAGGTTCAAGCTCGCAGGCCAAGATTACAGTGCATGTGGTCGCCGATCCGAATGGTGGTGCCGATCCTGATCCTGAGCCGACGCCGGATCCCAAGCCGGAGCCCGATACTCCGTTGACTGGTTGGATTGAAGGCAAGGCCATTGACACCACGGTGAGTGCCGAGGCGAGCTGGTCTCCGGCTTCCGGCAAGCTCAACGATGGTGTGCTGGTTGACGATACGTGGCCGTCTGATGATGACGCCGATGTGAATGGCCGCGTGTGGGGCAGCTGGGGTCAAGCTTCCGCTGGCATGTACGCGCAGTACACCTGGAGCAAGGAAGCCACCGTCGATTCCAGCCGTGTGCAGTTCTGGCCAACTTCGCGGAGCGTAATGATGCCAAGGGTGGTTTGGATGTTCCGGACAGCTGGAAGATTCAGTACTTGGCTTCTGATGGTATATGGAAGGATGTGGAGAATGCGCAATACTCCACCGTGCGTAATTCCCCGGCCTCACGTGCCTCTGACGATGCTCAAGGCTGGAGCGTGGCCACGTTCACTCCGGTGAAGACAACGTCGTTGCGCTTGGTGCTTGATCCGCCGACCGCCGAGGGCGTCACCTTCGGTCTGGCGGTTGCCGAGTGGGGCGTGCATGCTGCGGAAAGCACTCCTGATCCAGAACCGACTCCTGACCCGGATCCAACCCCTGATCCGGAACCAAGCGTGGACAAGAGCAGGCTCGAATCCACCATCAACGCAGCCGGTTCCGTGCAACAAGCTAATTTCACGCCGAACAGCTGGAAGGCATTCTCCGAAGCCATGGGTAACGCTCAAAAGGTGTATGCGGACGAGAGCGCCACCCAGGATCAGGTGGATGCGGCCATCAAGCAGCTTGAAGAAGCCCAGCAGACACTGGTGAAGAAAGCCGATACCACTGAGTTGAAGACGGTTCTTGACCAGGCACAGGGCGTCAGCGGTGACCTCTACACCGAAGCCAGCGCCAAGAAGTTGGCTGAAGCAGTGGATGCCGCCTCCAAGGTGCTGAACGATGAGAACGCCACCCAAGCTGATGCGGATGCCGCAGTCAAGCAGCTGACCGAGGCCATCGCCGGACTTGAACTCAAGCCAGCACCGAAGCCGGACGACGACAAGACCGACCCCAAGCCGAATGCCAAGCCTGGAAACAAGCCGGTTTCCAAGTCTGAAGTCAGTGCCGCAATCAGCAGCACCGGCAGCAATGTCATCGGCATCGCCGTCGTAGGAATGATCGTCCTGCTGACGGGAGCCGCCATCATGCTGACGCGCCGCAACCGCGACTAGCGCTAGCAATTGCTCAAGTCCTCTTACGGATCGCACGAGGAATACCAACGTAACCTAAGCAATCCGTAAGAGGACTTTTCAATATCCAATCGTGAAAACAGGAATATTCATGAGCTTTTCGCACATCTCACATGCGTCGATGAAGACGCTGGTGGCAGGCATCGCAGCCGCAGCCACCTTATGCACGGGAGCAATCGCAACCATGCAGACAGCCAACGCGGCCGACGCAAGTACCGCGCCCAGCGTCGCCGGACACGCCTACAACGATCTGCCGGTCGGCAATCCCGACGTCACCGTCACACAAATCGACAACAGTGCGTTGCCGGCAACCCTTCGCAACCCCATCGGGCAGAACGAAGGAACCAATACCCCCAACGACCTGTCGCAAAACTACTATTCCGCAGACGCATCCACCTTGAATACGATGCAAACTCTTCGTATTCACCGGACACGACGAGGCCGAACCAACCTACGGGTCCTTCAATATGAAAGACTGGGGCGTCTACGTAACCGACAATCCGGAATCCGGCAAATGGACGCACTACAAGACCATCGCCAAAGCCGACCTGTTCGACTGGGCAACCGGCGACGGAGCCTACGCAGGACAAGTAGTAGTCGACGATGCTGGCACCGCAGACACGGCCGACGACTGGTTTTACTACTACGTGCCAGTCAAAGACAAGAACGCAGCCGCGGGAGCCGACCCGTTCTCCATCGGCGTGGCCAAATCAAAAAGCCCCCTCGGACCATGGGTCGACGCCATCGGAGCGCCGTTGCTGACTACCACGCAGACGCAAATCGAAACCATCGATCCCGCATTCTTCGTGGACAATGACGGTACCGGATATCTGCACTTCGGCACCTTCAATAGCGAACTCGCCGTAAAAATGCAGCGGGACGCCAACACTGGCCGCACCTCATATGTTGCCGTGGAAACCATGGACGGAACGGCGGACGGAGCGCCGAAAATCTACAATATGCGTGACGCCGACGCGCTCGCCAACATACCCGACTACGATGCCAGCAAAGACGTGCTTGGCAGCGACTATGCGAACCAAGTGAACGCGTCGCTGACCTTGGGCAACAACGGCGGCGCTTATGCCAACGGGCCCAAAGGCTTCTTTGAGGCGGCATGGGTGTTCCGTGAAGGAGACACCTACTACAACGTGTACGACGGTGGCAAACCCGGGTCGGGAGTGGCGACCTGCGTGGAATCCAACTATCAGGCGTGCGTGCAATACTCCACGTCGGCAAGCCCTCTTGGGCCGTGGACGTACCAAGGCGTAATCGTCGAATCGGGATCGTCCACCACCATGCATCCGTCGATTCAACGATTCGGCGGCAAATGGTGGGTCACCTACCACACTGGAGACAAGACTGGTGGTACTGACTTCCGCCGTGCAGTCTGCATCGATGAAGTGACGTGGAATGGCGGGCGCATGAACGCCGTTTCGCATCCGACCAAAGCCGAACGGTTGCAACCCTCACGCAACGTGGCCCCCTATGCGTCAGTGGACGCGACCTACACCGAAACACCCGCCTACAAGGGTTCCGTGAACGACGGGCGAGTGCTGGAAACTGCTGTAGTACCGCCGAACCATTGGACGAACTATCGAAAGATGCCACAAACACAATCCTCCGATTCACTGATCTACCAGTGGAATGGCGCTGTACGTGTGAATGAATCGAAAGTCTGGTTCGACACCGATGCGAACGCATTGCGTGCCCCTGCCTCATGGAAACTGCAATATCTTGACGCAGACGGTTCCTGGAAAGACGTGCCCAATTCCAGCGAATACGGCGTGGATACAGGCAAGAACGCGCCTAATGAAGTGACATTCGACGCAGTGACCACCACTGCGCTCAAACTTGACATGACCGCGCAAGCCGTTGATGGGGGCTATGCTTCCGTTGGCGTTCCTGAATGGGAAGTATACGCGCAACAGGGAGCAGTTGTGGCTGAACGGCCAGCCGACGTCTACGCCAAGACCGGAGACGCGCCGGAATTGTCGAACACGGTGAAAGTCGCGTACGGCTCGGAAACAGTGGAAACTCCGGTTTTGTGGCGCACGGTGTCTGCTTCTTCGTATGCGCAGGCGGGTGAGTTCACCGTGCAAGGTGTGGTTGCTGGCATTGAAACCAAGCAGCAGGCTGATGATCTGACAGCCGGCAACGTAGCCGTGACCGTACATGTTTCCGACGATTACGTAAAACCGGCTGATACCATTGCTCCTGCCGTGCGTGTGGCATTGGCTGGCACGGCTGGCAATGATGGTTGGCTGGTCACTTCACCGATCGCTCTTATTACGGCTTCCGACAATGCGGCTGCGCCGATCGCAAAACTCGAACTTGCGGTCGGGGATGGCGCATGGGTGACCGTCGGAACGAATGTGAACACTGCGGTAAAGGCTGTGACTGGCGAGGGGATAGTGAGTGTGCGTGCGCGTGCCACTGATGCGGCCGGCAATGTGAGCGAAATCGCTGCTGCGGAAGCGCGTGTGGATGCTACGGCTCCTACGGTAACCGCCTCGGTAGATACGGTTTCCCGCACTATGGCATTGACCGCCTCAGATGGTGCTGGATCCGGTGTGAAAACGGTGGAATACCGGGTTGGAAACGGCGAATGGCGGCAATATGAAGAAGGCGCGGCGATTACTGCTTCTTCGTCGAAGCGCGAAACGGTGAGCTATCGGGCTTCGGACATTGCTGGCAATATGTCGGCTGCGGGCGTCAAAGATATTCCATCCGATACGTCGGTGCCGTTGGCCGGCTATATCGAGCAAGATGCCGTTGCTACTGACGTGGACAAAAAAGCGTCTTCTTGGACAGCTGGTGTTGCCGCGCTTAACGACGGCAAAACCATTCCGGACGATTGCACGGTTGATAACGCCTGCATTTGGGGTACGTGGCCGAATACCGGTGAAATGAAGCTCGACTACGAATGGGATCGCGAAGTCACCATCGATTCCAGCCGTGTGCAATTCACCTCCGATGGAGGGGGCTTGGGAATGCCGGCGTCGTGGAAACTGCAGTATTGGGATGCTGGAACGAATGCGTTTGTGGATATTCCCGATGCCACATATACATTGGTCACCAATGCTCCCGGCGCTTACGGTACCGATAACGGCGGATGGAGCGAGGCAACCTGGACTGACACGGTGAAGACCACTAAGCTGCGCATGGTGATTCAATCCGGCAGTGCATCGCCGGCTGCCGCCGAATGGCAGGTTCATGCACCTGAACCGACTCCGGACCCGACCCCCGATCCGACGCCTGAGCCCGAGCCGGAACCAACGCCAACTCCAAAGCCGACTCCGGATAACAATAACAACAGCAAGCAGGACGGTAATAATGCCAAGCCTTCCGCGAAACCGCAATCATCGCAGCAATCTCAGTCTCAACGTAAGAAGAAGCTAAGCTCTACAGGCGTCGCTACTACGGCAATCGTCATTGCCATGACGGTGCTGGCCACGGCGGGGTGCTGCATCTTCGTAGCCAAGCGGGGCAAGCTGCGTAACTGAATCCAAAACATAAAAGTGGTAAGTTCTCAGCCTCGGCCTCTGGACTGAATATGTGTGCTCGACGCACTCAAGGTACCGCTCGCGGTCTTCGCGGCAAGTCGCTCACTTCGCCTGAGGAAAGCCCATTGGGCTTTCCTCTTCACGGCTCAGTGGCCAAGCCTACGATCAAGCACACGTATTCAGCCGCCGACCTTTGGGGCCGACCCCTACGTTTGTGTGAACTCGGACGTCATCGGACCCCATTTTGCTCATAACTCGCCTATGTATGGCAGATTTGCGGGTCTGTCAGGAAGCATCTCGCTATATATGGCAGAGGACTTCGCTAAAAAGCCATATAGGGGGTATGAAAACGCATGTTTTCTGACTCCAGTCTGCCATACATAAGCGAGATGCCTCGTGACACAACTCGAAATCTGCCATATATAGTCGAGATATGGCTCGGCTGTTGGTGGCTTGAGACGGCGACATACGATCGCGGATTGCGTAGGTGGTCGCCGTTTTTGTGATTTATGGGCTAATCTCAGAAGAGACAGATTCGATGGCCGCGAACGGTGTGAACCAACGCGAGAGAATGCGCGAGCGGCCGCGTAAGGGAGGAAAGCCCATGTCCAAATCATTCGTCAACAAAGCGCTGCTCGGCGGTGCGGTGGCGGCGGGAGCCGCGGTGTGGGCGATCGCCCCGCGTTCCTTCTCCGACAAGCGCCGTCATTATGTGCCGGCCGTTCCGGACGTGTGGTACGCGCACCGCGGTCTGCATGACGCCGGTTCCGGCCTGACCGCGCAATACGCCAACGAAAGCGGCGAATACGTGGCGCTCGCCCGCCGCATGGCCATGAAAGCCGGGTACGGCAGCCCTGATACACCCGGCGTGATTGCCCCTGAAAACTCGCTTGCCGCGTTCGCAGCCGCCTGTGAAGCCGGGTACGGTATCGAACTGGACCTGCAGATGACGCGCGATGGCGAGGTCGTGGTGGTGCATGACGGCGACCTGATGCGTGTTGCCGGAGATCCGCGCCGTATCGCCGATCTCACGTATGACGAGCTGACTCGTATTCCGCTGTTCCCGACCGATGCACCGGGTGCCTGCAAAGCCGCGCCGCTGCCGTTGGCATTGGAGAATCCGCCGCTGGTCACCACGCCGGACAACGCGCCGGAAGCTACTACCAGCATGTGCCGCTATTCGCCGACGTGCTCAAAGTGGTCGCCGGCCGCGTGCCGCTGATCGTGGAATATAAGTTCGACGATAATTCGAAGTGGGATCCGCACGACGTGGAGCTTATGGAGAAGGGCGACGCGTTGCTGCAGGCATACTCCGGCAAGTATGTGATCGAATCGTTCAATCCGGCGGCCGTGAACTGGTACAAGGAGAACCGTCCGGAAGTGTGCCGCGGCCAGCTGTCTTGGTGGCCGTACGGCGAGGACAAGCCCACCGATCCGGTGGCGCTCGGCAAGGAATACGCGGCCGGCGCGCTGGTATTCGACTGGATTTCCCGTCCTGATTTCGTTGCCTACGATTGGAAGGGCGGCAACAGCCCGCAGGTGAAGCTGGCCCGGTTCATGGGTGCGGTGCCGGTGTCGTGGACCGTGCGCAGCCGCGACGAATACGCGCAGTGCTGCGACCAGTTCGACCGCCACATCTTCGAAGCGTTCGTGCCCGACGAGCAGTAGCCGACTGATAGTTGCCCGGCGAGCGACAGCAGCCGGGCGCTAGTCGACGGACTATGATCGACAGGCGACAGCCGGTTTTATATGGTTTCGGCCTGCCATCGCATGATTGGTGCGGTAGCAGGCCGAATTTTTATTCGATTGATTTATTCCGATTGGCAGCTCAGTCGATCACGCCGTACAGACGGTCGCCGGCGTCGCCCAAGCCCGGCACGATGTAGCACTTGTCGTTGAGCTTCTCATCGACGGCGCACAGCACCAGCTTGAACTTGATGGACGGGTCGAGGTTTTCCTCAACGAACTTCAGACCTTCCGGAGCGCCCAGAATGCACACTGCGGTGATGTCCTTCGCACCGCGCTCGGCCAGATAGTGGGTGGCCGCAACGAGCGTGCCGCCGGTGGCGAGCATCGGGTCGATCAGGAAGCACTGACGGCCGGTGAGATCCTCCGGCAGACGGTTCGCGTACGTGATCTGCTGGGTCGGGTTCTCCTCGTCGCGCTTCATGCCGAGGAAGCCGACTTCAGCGGACGGAATCATCTTGGTCATGCCGTCCAGCATGCCCAGACCCGCGCGCAGCACCGGCACGATAATCGGAGCCGGGGCGGCGATGTGCTTGCCGATCATCGGAGCCACCGGGGTTTCGATGGGCTTGTCCACGACTTCGATGTCGCGGGTGGCTTCGTAGGCTCGAGCATCACGAGTTCGGAAACGAGCTCGCGGAACGTGGAGGACGGAGTGTTCTTGTCGCGAAGAACGGTGAGCTTGTGGTCCACCAGCGGGTGGTTCAAAACATGAATATCCATGGTTTCTAAGCGTAGTCCATGTATCGGCTGTTCGGCAACGCGCCGGTAGGTCGGTCAGATGAAACCCAGATGAGCGCCGATTGGATGGCAATCGAAAATCGCAAGAAAGCCAGAGAAAAATCAGGAAAACATCAAAAGAGGAGAAAAGCGCCGAACCACGAAAGCGCCTGTCGGCGCAAAGGCCGCTCGCAGCGGCAAAAAATGGAGCCCGGGGCTATGCATGGCCCGGCGCGAATTCCTATTGTACAGTCGCGCTTGACGCTTCGCAGCGCCGTGTCGCGTGGGGTATGAAACGGGGGAAAATTACGGAAAGCGGCGGTGGAAAGCAGTAGCGGGAAACGACAGTGGAGAACGGCCTATTCCAATCGTCCGCGCCGCCACAGATTCGCCCCGTGGCGGAAATCCTTGGCCGTGGCGAACAGGTTGCCGGCTGTGTGCATCAGTTTCGCCGCCTTCGCGCGCGCCCGCTTCTCAACGGCCGACGGGCGGCTGCCGGCCGCAGCAGACGTAGCGGAACCGTCGGAAACATCAGATGATCCGGCCTCGCTGGAACCGCCCAGCGAAGCCAGTTTGCGCGCTTCGATACGCAATCCCAACGCAACCACGTCGGTGAAGGCGGCGGCCCGCTCAAGCGCCACGGCGAAATCGCCTGTAAACGCGCCGGCCAAAATCGAATCGGCGGTACGTGCGATGTCGTTTTCCGTCGGTGCCTGGTCCACGCCGGCAATCGCGGAAGCGGTGGTGGCGACGGGCTCGCCGACGCGCCACAGTCGCGCGATCGATTCGCGGTTCTTCCGCATCCACGTACGCAGCAGATACAGTCGCCACAGAATGCCCGGCAGCGAGTCGGGGTCGGCATGGCTCCACAATTCGGCGATCACGTCCACGCCTTCGCGGTCCACCAGCGTCAGCACACGTTCCACCAGTTCGGCGTCCTGCGTGTGGTGCACGCGGTCAAGCAGCGCCGCGGCCGACGCATGGCACATTTCGTTGATTTCCGCCGGATCGGCGCCGCCGGCGATATTGTCGGCCATCATCTGGTCGAGCTGGCCGGGGCGTGCCGGACGCGGCGAACCGGTGTTCGTGAAACCGGTGGAACGGCTGGGAACGACTGAACCGGAACCGTAGTGCATGTTAGTAGACAATGGGGGAGACCTTCTGAATGTCGATGATGCTGGGGCCTTGCGGTGTGTCGATGATGAACAGCGACATGGCGGTGCCGGTAGGCATGTATGGCGATTTTGCGATGAGCTGCTTGGCAAGCTGCTTACGCGCGCACAGGCCGCGCAAATGGTCGTACATGCCGCCGATGACCGGCCGGTGCATGCAGATGGCCGTGGTTTCGCGGCTGTTGAGCGTCTGCGTGATCTGCTCGCGGAACGCCAGCCATGAGACCGCCGGATGCTCGGCGAACGCGTCCTCCGTCAACGCGTTGATGTGTTCCATCGGCCGTTCGGTCTGCCAGCTCAGCACCTGCAACGTCTCCTGGCAGCGCAGCCACGGCGAGGTGGCCAGTCGCGTCGGGTTGAAACAGGCGAGCTCGCGGTTGAGGGCAAACGCCATCGCCGCGCCTTTCGGCGTGATTGGACGGTTCGCGTCGGTGCCCTTCCACGACTTGCGCGATTCAGCCTTCGCATGGCGTACGATCAGCAGATTCTGCGCGGTCGCGGCACCCTCCTGCACGCGGTCCACGAACACTGCCAACGTGTCCTTATCGGTCGAATGAGACAGTATTTTGCGCGCCTCACGCACGGAAACCCAGACGATATCGTTGATCTCGCCCACGTCCGCGCGGTGCACCGGGCCGAACGCGTCCAGCAGATGTTCGGCGTCGTCGGCGGAAATCGCTGCGCCATCCAATACAACGTGTGCTTGGTGTCGGCCGTGCAATCGTGCGAATGCCGGGTCTTCTTGCCCTCTTCGGACAACGGGTATTCGACTTCGCACAGATACGGTCCGAGTTTGACCGGCGACCCCGTCTCTTCGCCGATTTCACGCACCGCCGTATGCCGATGCGTCTCGTTCTGCTCGAGCTTGCCTTTCGGCCAGCTCCAATCGTCATACTTCGGACGGTGCACGATACATACTTCAATGCTGTCGAGCTGTTCCTGCGCAGATTTGCTACTGGCGATCGCAGGATCGTTCGCGATATCGCTGCCCGCCTTCCATCGCCATACGATGCCGCCGGCGCTTCCACGATGCGTCTCATCTTTTCGCTCATATTGTCCTATTCTAGGCTGGGCCGGGCTGGCGGCGGCGCGTGACGTCCGAACATACAGAAAATGGCCGGGCCCGCAAGGTGCGGAACCGGCCATTCGCCTCGATCGATCAGTGCCTTACCGGTCGACGCGTGTGTTTCTTGATGAGGTATTCCTGGCTGTCGACCAGCGGTCGACCTTCCTCATCCTTGCAATGGCGCACATAGGTGCCATCGGCCTGCATATGCCAAGACGCGGTGGAATCGGCCATCTGCAGATCGACGTACTTGATGAGCTCGTCGATCTGCTCCGGAGCCACGATGCGGACCAGCGCTTCGACTCGACGGTCGAGGTTGCGGTGCATCAGATCGGCGGAACCAATCCACACTTCCGGACCGGCCGCAGGGCCTTCGCCGATCTGCGGACCATCGGAGTTGGCGAACGCGTAAATACGGCTGTGCTCAAGGAAACGGCCCAGGATCGAACGCACGCGGATGTTCTCGGAAAGTCCCGGAACGCCCGGCTTGAGCGCGCAGATGCCACGTTCGACGATGTCGATCTTCACGCCGGCCTGGCTTGCACGGTACAGCGCGTCGATGGTCTTCTCGTCGACGATGGAATTGACCTTGATCTTGATCCACGCCTCCTTGCCGGCGCGTGCGGCGTCCTCCTCGCGGCGGATGCGCTGAATCAAGCCGGAACGCACGGTGCGCGGCGCCACCAGCAGACGGTGGAAGCTCGACTTCGGCGCGTAGCCGGACAGCTGGTTGAACAGGCGGGTCATATCCTGGCCGACCACCGGATCGCAGGTCAGCAAGCCAGGTCGGTGTAGATGCGGGCGGTCTTCGGATTGTAGTTGCCGGTGCCCACGTGGCAGTAGCGGCGCAGGCCGTCGGCTTCCTGACGCACCACAAGGCTCAGCTTGCAGTGGGTCTTCAGGCCGACGATGCCGTACACCACGTGCACGCCCGCGCGTTCCAGCTTGCGGGCCCACGCGATGTTGGCGTCCTCGTCGAAACGCGCCTTGATCTCGACCAGCGCCAGCACCTGCTTGCCGGCATGCGCGGCGTCGATCAGCGCGTCGATGATCGGCGAATTGCTGGACGTACGGTACAGCGTCTGCTTGATGGCCAGCACCTTCGGATCGGCCGCGGCCTGCGCCAGGAACGCCTGCACGGACGTCGAGAAGGAATCGTACGGGTGGTGCAGCAGGATGTCGCGCTCGCGGATGGCGGCGAAAATGTCCTGCGCACGGGACGATTCGACTTCGGCGATCTGACGATTGGTGGTCGGAATGAACGGACGGTACTTGAGATCCGGACGGTCGATGCCTCCGAGCTCGAACAGCACGGTCGCGTCAAGCGGCGCCGGCAGGCGGTAGACCTCGTCGGCGCTCACGCGCAGCTGGTCGGCGAGCAGCTGGGACAGGAACGGGCTGGTCTCGTCGGAGATCTCCAAACGGATCGGCGGTCCGAAACGACGGCGCAGCAGTTCCTTCTCCATGGCGTTGAGCAGGTTCTCGGCATCATCCTCTTCCACGTCGATGTCCTCGTTACGGGTGACGCGGAAGGAGCGGGCCTCCTTGATGATCATGCCCGGGAACAGGGATTCCAGGTGGGCGATGATCAGGTTCTCCATGGTGATGAAGCCATAGCGCACGTTGGTGCTCTCGTCTTCGGTCAGATCGTCGACCGGCACGAGTCGGTTCAGGTTGCCAGGAACCTTCACGCGGGCGAAGTGCGACTTGCCGGATGCCGGATTCTCCACCAGCACGGCGAGGTTGAGGGAACCGCCGGAAATGTACGGGAACGGGTGGGCCGGATCCACGGCAAGCGGCGTCAGAACCGGGAACACCTGCTGACGGTAGTAGCGCGACAGGCGCTCCTGCTCGGCCGCGGTGAGCTTGTCCCAGCTCAGCAGCACGATCTGTTCCTTCGCCAGGTCGGGAGGATGTGATCGATGATGTAATGCGCGTGCTCGTCCTGCAGGCGGTGGGCCTGCTCGCTGATGGCGCGCAGCTGCTGCCTCGGGCTCAGTCCGGAAGCGGCCGTCACGGCGATGCCGGTGTCGATGCGGCGCTTCAAGCCGGCCACGCGGACCATGAAGAACTCGTCGAGGTTGTTCGCGAAGATCGCGGCGAAGCTCGCGCGTTCGATGACCGGCAGGTCCTCATCCTGTGCAAGCTCGAGGACGCGCTTGTTGAACTTCAGCCAGCTCAGCTCACGGTCGAAGAAACGGTCGTTCGGCAGCGGTTCCTCGCCTGCCTGAAGCTCGCGCTTATCGTTCTTATCGGTCTCAGCGATATGCTCAGCTATCTGGCTGCGCAGGATCGCCTTTGAGGGTGCGTCAAAAATCTGTGCCATAGTTATCTACTTTATCCTCAAGTGCTTGGAATGTCTTGCAAAACTCAGGAAAATTAAGCAGGAGTTAACATTCGTTCGCCGAGTTGGTGAAATATGCTTCCGACACGCCGTTTTTTCGGGGCAAATGAACGTGAATGAACAGGCAAGCGTTGCGATTCGCACAGCATGGAGCATTTTTGCGATTCTTGCGATCGGAAAGCAACAGTTGCGATAAATACGGAACATCGTCCCGTTTCGGTTTGCACTTGCCGCAATGGCGAGCATAATTACGAAGTACAAGAACAACTGAAGAGCAGAGCCCCACAAGGTGTGTATGACCGAGATAGGTTGTTACGTTGAACGGGCATTGGATAGACTTACCGTTACGACGATGTTGTTGTGCAGCGATTCTGCTCCGAAGATTCTTGCAGGAAGGCCCGCTTCGGCGGGTCTTCCTTTTTTGTTGCGCTGCGCCGTGCTGCGTTGCGTAATGTCTTGCGATGTGCCGAATCGCGTTGCGATGTGGATAAGTGTGGATGACACGCCGAGGGTGTGGATAACCCACATTCTCCGACCACAGGTGCCGTTTCGGCTTGAATCCATGTGCGGTTTCGTTTTTCAATCGGCGGTATGAGCGATGCAATTTCTTCATTACAGGTCCCTCCGGTCCCATTGCCGTCATACGGAGGCCGTGACGCACGCGTGACGTGTTCGCCGAAAATCCGGTCGCAGCCAGCGGCCAGAGTGCGGCAGCCGACTCGATCCCAGCAAACCGTTCGGCGGGAAACAGCCCCGCCGCAACGGTTCTATACGCCACAGAACGCCATGGACGCGCGAACGTCGGCACGATGGGCCGGGCCTGCCGTGGCGGGCGGTTTCATGGGTTCGCCGTTGGAATCGTCATCCACACGGATGAAACCCGTTGAAGCGCAACCGGAACCTGCTCCACTCAACGTCGTGGTGGTCGGATCCGCCGTCGCCGGAGTCGGTGCCAGCACGTTGGCGGCGCTGCTGGCCCGCGAACTGACGGAACGTGGATGCAAAAGCGTGCTGGTAGACGCAGATCTCAACGGTGGCGGTCTTGACGTGCTGCTCGGTGTGGAAGACGAAGACGGTTCACGCTTCGGAGACATCAGCGCCCCGCTCGGCAAAGTGGACGGCAAAGCGCTGCTGCGAGAACTGCCCGTGTGGGATGGCGTGCCGCTGCTGGCCTGCAATCCCTGGCGAAGCGAAAACCCGCAATCCTGGGAGATCCAGGCATGCATCCGCGCGCTCGCGCAGGTGAAGGACGCGGTGATCGTGGACGCCGGGCAATGGCGTGGACTCGATGACATTCCGGAACTGGCCCAGGCCACACACATCACCGTGGTCGAAATGACGGTGCTCGGACTGGCCCGAGCCAAAGTGGCCATGAAATCGCGTGGAACGGCGGAACGGCAGAAACATGGCCATATCGTCGGCGTTGAACCGCGCGGCGTGGCGCGTGGACGTGGCGTGACCACGCTGGAAGAGACGGAAAACTATCTTGGCCATTCCCTCGCGGCGGTTGTCAAACCGGACGCCAAGCTGTGCGGTGAACTGTTGGACGGCCTGGGCCTGCGCAGGCCGAACCGCCAAACCGTCAAAGCCTTGGCCGCGCTCACGGATGAACTGCAGGAATCGTTGGAAGGCAAGCGGGTGAAGCATGGAACTCGGACCCCTTAGCGCCATCGCCTCGCAGCCGGGCGTCACGGACATCGCGGTGACCTGCGACGGCACGGTTTGGGCGGATTGCGGCCAAGGCATGCAGGAAGTATGTCTGCTGCGCAGATGCTTTCCGTCAGCGCAGTCGATTCGTGAATTCGCAGTGCGATTATGCTCGCAACTTGGCCGACGGCTTGACGACGCCTGCCCGATCGCCGACGCCTCCACCGTGGACGGTCTGCGCGTGCACGCCGTCATCGCACCACTGGTGCCGCAGGGCGCGGCCATCAGCATACGATTGCCCGATGCGGTCTCGCCCAATCTGGAATCGTTGGCGCGCAACGGCATGTTTCCAGCCGAATGGCTGCCCCTGCTGGCCGGACTGGTGTCCCGCAAGGCAAGCGTGCTGGTGACAGGCGGCACCGGTGCCGGCAAAACCACGATGCTCAAAGCCATGCTGATGCGATGCCCGCCGAACGAGCGCATCGTCACCGTCGAGGAAGTGCGCGAATTGGGCATGATCCAACATGCCAACCACGTGTCTCTGGTCACACGCGAAGCCAACACAGAAGGTGCCGGCGGCATAGGCCTTTCCGAACTGATCTGCGCGACGCTGCGCATGAGACCGGACCGCGTGGTGGTCGGCGAATGCCGTGGCGGTGAAGTCGTGGATCTGCTCAGAGCCTTGAATTCCGGGCATCGAGGCGGCATGACCACATTGCACGCCAATCAAGTGGAGGCGGTTCCGGCGCGATTGGTCTCATTGGGTTTGCTGGCCGGATTGGAGCCACGCGCCACGGCGGCGCTCGCCGAGGATGCGTTCGACGTGGTGCTTCATGTGGAACGTATCGCCGGCAGACGGCGCATTGCGCAGGTCGGCAGATTGGAAGCGGTGGAAGGGCGATTGCATGGGCGTCTGCTGGCCGCCTGGGATGGCCGTACGGTCCGTGCCGGCCAACGTTGGGATGGATTCATGAGCCGATGGAGCGCATGATGCGTGATGCGTGTGGTTGGGAATATTGCGCCGCATGGCTGGCGTCGATGGCCGTCTGGCTGTGGCTGAATCGGAACGCGGAATGGGCGGGATTGCGGCGATTACAGCGTGTGCTGGTTCGCTTCGGGCTTCGTTCGGCTGACGATAGCGGCGGGGCCGATGGAGATGGAACTTGTGATGATGAATCCGACGGGCATGGCAGAACAGTCCGGAACGATGGGGGAAACCGGGATGCATCGCCACGGATGCCGACCATCGGCGCTGCCGCATGCGTGGCCGCGCTGCGGGCGTCCGTACGCAGCGGAGCCACCTTGGTCCAAGCGTTCGAGGAATTACAGGGCGCTCCTTTCGCAGTGCCTGAACTGACCCGTTTCCGTATTGACATGGCCGTACGAAGCCGCTGCTCGCTTCAGGAACAACACAAGCATGTGAATCAGCTTGGTGTGGAACTTCATGCGGCCTGCACGTTGAGTCTGCAGTTGGGCTGCGAGATGAGCCGATGCCTGGAGGCCGTCGCGGCGTCGTTGAAGCGGCGACGGCTGCTCGATGACTTGCGTGCCAACGCTTTTGCCATGCCGCAGGCCACGGTGAAGCTGCTGATGGCATTGCCTCTGTTGACGGTGATGCTGGGGGAATGCATGGGAGCCCATCCCTTGCGATTCCTTGTGGAAGACGTGAAAGGATGGATGTGCCTCGGCTTCGCCGGCTGCTGTTATGCCGTCGGCTGGTATTGGATTCGCAGGCTGATGCGGCAGGAGCATGTGCGATGAGCTTGGCATGGCCGATGCTGGCAGCGGTGGGCGCCGCTGGCGCGACATGGCTGTATGAATGGTCGCCGGCCAGAAATCCGCCCGATTCTGGCGCTGTGCGGTCATGCGATCTGCCATTGCCCTTGATATTGGAAATGTTGAGCGTGGCGATACGTCAAGGAGCGTCCATTCCACGCGCGCTGATTGCGGTCGGAAACATTGTGGAAGGCGAGTTCGGCGGTGGATTGCGCTCGGCTGGAGAACGGCTGAATAGTGGCATGCCATGGAATGAGGCATGGCCTGACGATGATGATTGCGCCGTGGTCCGTGACGCATTCTCCTCATCATGGTCGAGCGGCTCCTCGCCGGTGAATCGGTTGGCAACCGCAATCGAGCAGCTGGATTGGGATGAACGGTCGCGGATTGAACAGTCGGCGGCGAAACTGTCGATTCGGTTGTTGCTACCGACCGGCCTGTGCATGCTGCCGGCCTTTGTCGCCATTGGCGTGATTCCGGCGGTGATGTCGTTTCTGTAGCGGCCGATTCGCCATGGGGTAGTGCGGGTTGGTGCGAATTGGCTCAAATTTGCTCGAATCGGACCGCGGTCGGAATGACGGATGATGCGCGGTCCGTTCCGTCATGCCCTAATCGCTTGTGGATAAGTGTGGATGACACGCCGAGGGTGTGGATAACCCACGTTCTTCGACCACAACCCACGAAAACCATGCCATCGCCGATGCCAATACCTGACACTGAGCGTACCCGGTCAATCGGCCGGGATTAGCCGAATGAAAGGAGCGTCATGAACGACGCAATGTCAATCAATGTCGATGGTTCGCCGGGTCTGATGGGTCGCGTCGGCCAGAAGTTATGTGCGGCCAAGGAACGTGCCAATAAGGCGGTCTGCCTATTGGACGCGCGCATGCGCCTGCTGACCGCCGAGCCGGAGAAGGGCGCGGTCACCGCCGAATACGCGGTGGTGCTGGTGGCGGCCACGGCATTCGCCGCGGTTCTGATCGCCATCGTGAAATCGGATGTCGTGAAAACGCTGCTGACCGGCCTCATCAAGAAAGCGTTGAGCGTGGGGTAACCATGCTTGCGCGATGGTGGAGACGCCATGCCCGTGACGCCGATTGCGGAACCGTCACCGCCGAATTCGCGGTGGTGCTTCCCTGCGTGGCCGCGGTGGCGATTCTGGTGCTGTGTTTGGGGCGTGCCTCCATAGTGTCCATGAACTGTCAGGACGCTGCGGCCGCCGGTGCGAGGGCCATGGCGATTGACGCCGGCGGCGAAGCGAAAGCCCGCGCCGCGGCGCAAACCATTGCCGGTGGCGGTTCCACGGTGTCGTTCGCCGCCAATGCGAACAGCGTCACCGTTGTGGTGCGTTGCCCGGTTGCGGCGGATCCGACCGGCGTGCTGCCCGCCAGCGTCGTGGGCAAGGCAACTCGGTATTTCTGATTGCGATGTTCATGACAGCGTGCTGTCCGTAACGGTTTTTGAAAGGCTTCCAATGCGCGGCAAGAAAGGAACGACTTCCGTGAAACATGACGTGAAACAGTATGTGCGACGTGTGTCGCATGTGTTGAAAGGCGCGGACGAAGGTGCCGGAACCATATCGGGAGTCGCGCTGATCGCAATCGTCGCGGCCATGCTCGGTGCGGTCGCCATGGCAGGCAATCTGCTGCTGTGCGTGCATCGCGCGCAGAATACGGCCGACCTGGCGTCGGTGGCCGCCGCGCAGTCGCTGCGTGACGGTGCCGCCGACCCGTGCGCGGCCGCATCGCGTACAACGTCGGGCAATGGAACCCGGCTCGAATCCTGTGCCATTGAAGGCGAGGATGCGGTGGTCGCCGTGCAGGCGGCCACGCAGGTACCGTTCGCACCGTGGGTCGTCCGGCAGTCACGTGCGGGGCCTATTGCCTGTGATTAGGAGATTGCCGGACAGTCGTTGCATGACGACACGGAATGTTCAGCTGAAGGTAATGGGCAATCTGGCGCTTGACGTGAAACATGGTTATCGTACAAGTATGAGCAAGACGTCACATGCGAATACGACCGTTGCCGTGGTCTGCAATCCGACATCGAACAAAGGCAAGGCGCCCAAGTGGGCGGTCATGTCATTGATCTGCTGCGCGGAGCCGGACGCAAGCATGGCTTCGACGTAATCGATGTGACCGGCACAAGCTTCGACGATTCCCTGGCCAACGCCCGCCGCCGCGGCGACGAATACGATTATCTGGTCGCGGTCGGAGGCGACGGCATGGTCGCGTTAGGCGCCAACGCAGTCGGCTGCTCCGGCAAACCACTCGGCATCGTGGCCATCGGCTCCGGCAATGATTTCGCACGCGGACTGGATTTGCCGGTCAATCGCGTCGAAACCGCCGTTGAAGGCATTGTCGGTGCGATTGTGCGCGGCACGCATATCGACGTGGACATGGGCTTGGTGACTTCGTTGCCTGACGGTCATGCCATCGATTCGACCGACGGAACCGATGTTTCACAGTCGCGCTCGCCGATCGACCGCTATTATGCGGGCATGCTGTCGTGCGGTTTGGACGCAAGCATCAACGACCGCGCCAATCATTCGCATCTGCCGAATGGCTCGCTGCGGTATTTCGCCGCGGTCATCGTGGAGCTGACACACATGAAAAGCTACGGATACCACATCAAGGCCACGCTGGCCGACGGTTCGGTGGAGGAGCGGGATATCATCTCGCCACTGCTCACCGTGGCCAATTCCCGCCATATCGGCGGTGGCATCGAGGTGTCCCCGTATTCACGGTTCGCGGACGGACTGCTTGATCTGGTGTGGCTTGACCATGTGCCGAATTTCCGGGAGTGCGTGGACGCGGTGGCACGCGCCTATCACGGCCGACTGCTGGGCAGCCATGCTTTCGGATGGAAGCGGGTGCGCGACATCGAAATCACCCGCGCCACCGAAGGGGATGAGCCTCCGGTGTTGATGGCCGATGGCGAATACGTGGGCCATTTGCCGGTGAAGGTCTTAGCCAAGGACAGTGCGCTGCGTGTGCTGGTGCCGCCGGCCGTGGCGGAAGCGCAGGCGGCCGACAGCGAGGAACGGGTGTTGGAAACCATCAAACGTGACGGTCGCGACCCTCTTACCGGTAGATTCCTCGCCTGACGTCGTTTTCCGCCAGCCAGCCGGTGCCGCTCGATGCCTCTCCGGACACTGAACGGCCGTTATATGTTGCTTGCCGGCGGAAATGACGCGTGTGGGAGCACCGTCACAGATATTCGTCCAAATGCAGCGTCTGTGCCGCCACCTGCCTGACAATGTCATCGTCAATGTCAGGATGCAGTCTGATCAGCGAGATCAAGCCGACGATCAGCGTGTAGAAGGTCTCATGCTCGTTGCGGATCGGCATGCCGTGCTTTTCCTCGAATTCACGTACCGTGGAACCGCACAGGTATTCGGAAATGCGGTCCGCGGCCCGGTCGATGAACCTCAGATACAGTGCAGCGTTGCCATCCTCGATGAGACGTTGGCTGAACGGGCCTTCATCGGCGATGAGCGAACGGGTCAGCCGCACCACATCGTCAAGCGCCTTCGAGATGTTGCCGGCCTCGCGATGCTCGTTCCACTCTTCCAGGCGGGCGATGACTTCGCTGATGACATCGTCGAGCACGGCATCCGCAACCTGGTCTTTGTCTTGGAAATAGTGGTAGAAAAGCGATCTGGTCATGCCGACCCGTTCGGCGATATCGCTGATCGTGATCTTCGAAAACCCTTTTTCCAAGCAGATCTCACGTGCCGCCTGCACGATCTGCAAGCGACGCGCGTCTCCAATGGTGCTGGTGGACGCTTCCGGTTTCCCGGTCATGGCTCTCTCCTCCAATCGCGTGGCAACGCCTTGTGCGGCATGGTGGTGACGCACGGGTTTTAGGCGCGCAACAGTCAGCGTTCGTGACCGACGGCACGCCGATCACACGGTTCATGTCTGATTTCCAGAGTACCGGCTGCGCCGGTTGTAGATCAGACAGACACGCGATGGACTTGCGGAGATGGTCGGCTTCGGCGCTTCCCGATTGGCGAACGTGTCGTAATTCATCGATACTCTAGAACACTACGGCGGAAGGAATTTGCGATGGCACTGGCACTGTATAGAAGGTATCGTCCCGACACGTTCGATGGCGTGATCGGACAGGATCAGGTCACGGTTCCGCTGATGCGTGCGCTTGACGAGAACAAGCTCACGCACGCCTATCTGTTCTCCGGACCGCGCGGCTGCGGTAAAACGAGTTCCGCGCGTATTCTGGCCCGTTGCGTCAACTGCGCCAAAGGTCCGACCTCGCATCCGTGCGGTGAATGCGCCAGCTGCCGTGACCTTGCCACCGGCGGCCCCGGCTCCATCGACGTGGTGGAAATCGACGCCGCCTCCCATAACGGTGTGGACGATGCCCGTGAACTGCGTGAACGTGCCGGATTCGCCCCGGCCCGCGATCGCTATAAAATCTTCATCCTCGACGAGGCCCACATGGTCACGCCGCAGGGCTTCAACGCGCTCCTGAAAATCGTGGAGGAGCCGCCGGAGCATGTCATGTTCATCTTCGCCACCACCGAACCGGACAAGGTGATCGGCACCATTCGCTCCCGCACCCACCACTATCCGTTCCGTCTGGTGCCACAGGAGGTCATGGGCCGTATCTTGAGCAGATCTGCGCCGACGAGCATATCGAGGCCGAAGCGGGTGTGCTGCGCTTGGCCATGCGTGCCGGCGGCGGATCCGTACGTGACACGCTGTCCGTGCTCGACCAGCTGATGGTCGGTGCCGTCGACGGCAAGATTCCTTACGATTCCGCGGTCGCGCTGCTTGGTTTCACGCCGGACGCGCTTATCGGCGAGGCAATCGACGCCGTCGCCGACAAGAACGGCGAGGCGCTGTATGGCGTCATTCAAAAGGTCGTGGTCGGCGGATTCGACCCCCGACGTTTCGTTGAGGACCTGCTGGCGCGCGTGCGCGACCTGTTGGTGCTCACCTTGGGCGGTGAGCGTGCGGAAAGCGTGCTGTCTGACGACACCGCGACCGAGAACATGGACGATCTGCATCGCCAGGCGGCTTCGCTGGGATTGGCCGCGCTTACGCAGATGGCGGATACGATCAACGCCACGCTGGCCAACATGACCGGTGCGATTTCGCCGCGCATGCGCCTGGAACTGCTCGCCGCCCGCCTGCTTGCCGGTCGTGAGACGGGCGTGGTCGCGCAAGCCGCCGCACCATCGTCCGGCATGCCGGAAGCTGGGCATGCGGGCGGTGCCGCAGCGTCTGAATCGCAGCGTCCGTCCGGTTCCCGTAGGTACGCCGCGCAATCGGCACGTGGAAGGCATGCCGTGGAACCGTCCGCGGCTCCCACGAATCCGGCCGATGCCGTCGTTTCCGGAGCGGCCTCCGTATTGGCGGAAGTCCAGCAGGCGATGGGTGGACCTCTGTCGGAAGGCAGCGAGCCGGCCGCTTCAGCCGAGTCCAAGCCGGTTGAAACGCAGTCTGCGCCATCCAAACTATCCAATGCCGAAGCTTCCGCTCCCACCCAGTCCGTGGCTCAGTCCGCGCCCCAGCCTGCGGCAACGGACGATCGCACTCCCGACCAGAAGTGGGACGCGATCGTTGCCGGCCTGCCTGAGGATGTCCGTCGCTACGTGGACCGCGAGAAAGTGCCCCGCGTGCTGCTGGACGGGGCCAAAGGCCGACTGTGGATTAAATTCGACAAGTCGTTGAGCAAATACGCGTTCGCCAAGGCTGTGGCCAAGGAAGCGGTCGACGGCACCACCAATGTGGTGCAGATCGTGCGCGGCGAAGTGCATAAGGTGTTCGGCCCCGATGTCACTCTCGCGCCGGCCAAGAAGCTTGCCGACGGTTCCACGCGGTGCCGTGGAGCAAGCTCAGCCCGGAAGAGCAGAGCAAGATCAACGCGCAGCTGGTGCAGGAACAGCTGAAGGCCGCCACATTGCTGACCGCGAACCTCGGCAAGGAGGTTGTCAAGGAGCCGGAAGACGACGATCCGTGGAACACCCCAATTCCGCAGACGCCCATCGCCGAAGGCAACGCCAACGACGTACAGCCGCCGGAACACCACGTAAAACATGTGGACGTGCCGGATGTGAGCGATGACGTCGACCCATGGGCCACACCACTGCCCACGCCGCAGACGGACGGCCAGGAGCAAGGCCAACCGAATGGGCCGGAGCAGCCGCGGCAAAACCAGCCGGAACAGCACAGCGAACGACATAGCGCACGGCAAAGCGCCCGCGAAATGCAATCGCAACAGGCCCAGCAGCCGGCATCATCGCCGGCAGGATTCGCGGATGACCCATGGGGAGCCCCCATGCCGGTGCAGGCGGGACCGCCGGAGCCTGAAGTCGCCCCGGAAGACGACGAATACTCCATGAGCGACGAATCGATCGGCGCATCGAACGCTTTGGACATGAACGACCTGAACAGGGTGTTCGAAGTGAAGAAAGTCGAGGAATTCAGCTCGGACGATCCGCATAATCCGCGCAACATGCAGGTGAAGAAAACACTTGACGACTGACACCGGCCACCGCACGTCGCATGTCGCTTATCGTACGGCGAGTACCGGGCGCTGGCCATCAGACGTCAGTTGTCCGGAACGTGGCTGCGGCAACCAGTCAACGAAAGGTATGAACCATGGCTTTGGCCTATGACGGCGCCATCCAACGACTCATCGACGCGTTCGCCAACCTGCCCGGCATCGGGCCGAAAGGCGCGCAACGCATCGCCTTCTACCTGCTCAACGCGCCCGACGAGGAATCGCAGGCACTGATCGACGCCATCACGGAAGTCAAGGAAAAAGTACGGTTCTGCGATATCTGCGGCAACGTGTGCGAAACCAGCCCATGCCCGGTATGTGTTGATCCACGCCGCGACCACAGCGTGATCTGCGTGGTCGAAGAGCCGAAGGACGTGATGAGCATCGAACGCACCCGCGAATACCGGGGCATGTACCATGTGCTGGGCGGCGTCATCAACCCGATGGCCAACGTGCAGCCAAGCGACCTCAACATCGCCAAACTCATCGAACGGCTCAAAGACAGCGAAGTCAAGGAGGTGATCCTCGCGCTCAACCCGAACGTGGAGGGCGAGGCCACCACCAGCTTCCTCTCGCAGCTGTTGAGCCAGACCGACATCAAGGTGACAAGGCTCGCCAGCGGCCTACCCGTGGGCGGCGACCTCGAATACGCCGACGAGATCACCCTCGGCCGCGCGCTCGCCGGCCGTCGCGCCGTATGAGCTCCGCTGGCATGGCCTCCGCGAGCCGTCGGTCCCGCGCCCAGCTCATACTCAACCGCTGTCCAGCAACGTGTTCCGCATGTTGGGCGCGGTTGGACTTGACAAAATGGATGTTTCCTATAATAGGCTTCACTTGCCGAATCAGGCAGGTGATACGTTGAAGAAGATTGGATAAGTTGTGGCTCTCATCGTGCAGAAGTTCGGCGGCTCTTCCGTAGCCGACCCAGAATCGATCAAGCGCGTGGCCCGACGCATCATCGAAACGAAGAACGCCGGCAATGACGTGGCCGTCGTGGTCTCCGCCATGGGAGACACCACCGACGACCTGATCGATCAGGCGCTCAGCATCGATTCCAACCCGCCGGCGCGCGAGATGGACATGCTGATGACCGCAGGCGAGCGTATTTCGATGAGTTTGCTCGCTATGGCGATTCATGCGGCCGGCTCTCATGCATACTCGTTCACCGGTTCCCAGGCTGGTTTCATGACCGACGCGCAGTTCGGCACCGCGCATATCAAGGCCGTGAAGCCCGATCGCGTGCGTCGTGCATTGGATAAGGGTTCCGTGGCGATCGTGGCCGGCTTCCAAGGCGTGAACGAAGGCGGCGACGCCACCACGCTCGGCCGTGGCGGTTCCGATACTTCCGCAGTCGCGCTCGCAGTGGCGCTGGACGCCGACATCTGCGAAATCTACACCGACGTCGATGGCGTGTTCACCGCCGATCCGCGTATCGTGCCGACCGCCCGTCGCATTCCCGTCATCGACTACGAATCGATGCTGGAAATGTCGTCCTGCGGTTCCAAGGTGCTGGCATTGCGTTGCGTGGAATACGCGCAACGATTCGGCATGCCGTTGCACGTGCGCAGCTCCTTCTCCCACCGTCGTGGCACGCTGATCGTGCCGGAAGGCGTCGATCCGCGCACCCTGCCGAACATCTGAACGGCAGCCGGGCAGCGTAATCGCAGGCAATCGCAAATAATTGCAAGACAACGCGAAAACGAAAATAAGACTTTACAAACAAAGGTAAGAACATGAGCGAAAACAACAACCAGTCCATGGGCGACCTGTTCCCCGACCTGGGGCCGGAAGTGCCGATCATCTCCGGCGTCGCGCACGACAGCACCGAGTCGCTGGCCACCGTGCGTCGCGTGCCGAACGAGCCGGGCATGGCGGCGAAGGTGTTCACCATGCTGGCCGAGGCCGGCGTGAACGTGGACATGATCGTGCAGGCCTCCGCCTCCACCGGCACCGCCGACATCTCCTTCACCGTGCCGGGCACCGCCGCGGCCAAGGTCCAGGAAGTGCTGCAGGAGAAGCAGGGCGAGCTGGGCTTCCAGTCCTTCGACGTCGACCCGAACGTCGGCAAGGTGGCCGTGGTCGGCGTGGGCATGAAGACCCATTCCGGTCTGGCCGCGAAGTTCTTCAACGCGTTGAGCGACAAGGGTGTGAACGTGCTGATGATCTCCACGTCCGAAATCCGCATCGCCGCGCTTGTGCCGCTTGAGCAGCTCAACGACGCCGTCAAGGCGCTGCACACCGCCTACGGTCTGGACGCCGACCAGGTGGAAGCCGTGGTGTACGGCGGCACCGGCCGCTGATAGTGCTGGCTTCAGTTTCCCGGTATTTTTAAAGGGCATGGTTTTGCGACCGTGCCCTTTTCGTTTGCTTTTTACGATTCACGCCGTACGTTGCATACCGTGCCAAGCAGTCCCCAAACAAGCAAAAGGCCGGCTCCGAAGAGTCGGCCTTTTGCTTGGCTATGGCTCGTTTATGCGGCTTACGGTTTAGCTACCCAAGCCGCATAACGTCGCATCACTTCTTGGTGATGTAACCCAACGCCTTAAGCATTTCTGCGCTTTCCAGCGCGCCACCGGCGGCGCCACGCAGGGTATTGTGCGCCAATCCCACGAACTTCCAATCGAAAATGGAATCCTCACGCAGACGGCCGATGGAAACACCCATACCACCCTCGTAATCCACATCCTTGAGCACCTGCGGACGGTCATCCTCGGTCAGGTACTGGATGAAATGCTTCGGAGCGTGCGGCAGGCCAAGCTCGGCGGCCTTGCTGGTGTAGTTGACCAGACGGTCGATCAGCTCGTCCTTGGTCGGGTTCTTACCGAAGTTGATGAACACGGTGGCGGTGTGGCCGTTGAGCACGGGCACGCGGATGCACTGCGAGGTGATGCGCAGCGGACCGTCGAACGGCACAATCTCGCCCTTGGCCTCGTCCACATGGCCGAAGACCTTCAGCGGCTCCTTCTCGGACTTCGCTTCCTCGCCGGAGATGAACGGAATGATGTTGCCCACCATTTCCGGCCAATCCTTGAACGTCTTGCCCGCGCCGGAAATGGCCTGGTACGTGCTCACGATGACCTCGTGCGGCTCGAATTCCTTCCACGCGGCCAAAGCCGGAGTATAGGCCTGGATGGAGCAGTTCGGCTTGACGGCAATGAAACCGTGCGTGGTGCCCAGGCGCTTCTTCTGATGTTCGATGACCTCATAGTGCTCCGGATTGATCTCCGGCACCACCATCGGCACGTCCGGAGTCCAGCGGTGGGCGCTGTTGTTGGACACGACCGGGGTCTCGGTCTTCGCGTATTCCTCTTCGATGGCGCGGATCTCGTCCTTCGGCATGTTCACCGCGGAGAACACAAAGTCGACGTCCTTGACCACGTCCTCGACGTCGGCCACGTTCTTGACGACCATGTGCTTGACGAACTCCGGCATCGGGGTTTCCATCTTCCAGCGGCTGCCGATGGCCTCCTCGTAGGTCTTGCCGGCGCTGTGCGCGGACGCGGCAAGGGTGACTAGTTCGAACCACGGATGGTTTTCGAGCAGCGTCACGAAGCGCTGTCCGACCATGCCCGTAGCTCCGAGAATGCCAACCTTAATCTTTTCGGACATAACAACCTTTCGCTTATGCTGGAACGGTTTTCCAAGTTTTGCAAGTTTGATTTTGCTTACGCTTGAGGTCGACCAGCCGGCCCCAAACGACGTCGTGGGCGGCCACACGCGTTGTTCAATCTTACGAAAACCCGCCGTCATGTCCGCCGAGCTATCCGTATGCTGGTCGGTAAACGCGCTCGCGTACACTGGTAGACATGTCGAAGGCATCAGAAGAAGCGCAGAAGCAGCTGGATCGTATCGTGGCGTTGGGCTACCCGGATGTGGCCGATATGTCGGCAGCCGCGTTCCGCTCGCTTGCGCGCCCGCTTATCCGTGCGTTGGAGGATTGCGGCGATGAAGCTGGATTGGGCACGCAGATCCTTCTGGTACCTACGCGCGAGCTGGTGTCTCCTGAATCGCTGATCGCCCGAACCTCCATCAACCGCATGGCGGGGTTCACCACCATGCCGCCGCGCGATATCGCCAGCTTCCTGCCGCAGGACGGTTTCGAACCGCCGGAAGGCCCGTTCTATCTGGTGATCGAACCGCACACCGGCACCTGCTATATCAACCGCGAGCCGGACGTGGCACGCAAGCTGATCGATTCCGACGAGCGATTGCCGTTGACTTTGGAAGAAGGGCTTGCGATTGCCACACAGCATCCGGAATGGCTGCTGGAAAAGAACGGTTTCAACCTGCTGGGCTCGCGTTCCGCTGACGGCCGCGTACCGAGTATCTGGATGAGCCAGAATGCTCCGCGATTGGGCGCGGTGTGGCCGAATTCCCGTCATACGTGGCTGGGTAACGCCTACTGCATGGCCCGTCGAGGCGTGAGCCTGTTCCGGTAGTCTTTCGGCTTACCGCGCCGGCTCCCTATAATCGATTTCAGAGAAGAAACTGAAGCAGGGGAGAAGCCATGTTCTGTACGCAATGCGGTTCGAAGAACGCTCCGGAGTCGAAGTTCTGCACGAACTGCGGCAATCCGTTGGTCTCCGTTCCGGTGCAGCCTGATGCCGGACAAGCACGGATTTCGGATGATTTTTCCGTCGATTCCACAGCGGTGGAAACCCCTGCATCGCAGCTCGCACCGCAGTCTGCGGAGCAACCCGAGGAACAGTCTGCGGCACAGCACGAGGAACGCCCTGCAGAACAGCTCGCTTCGCAGCCGGCAGACGCGATTCCGCCGGTCCCGTTGCCGGGCGGCGGCACGCTGCCCGTAGCGCAGCCCGCGACTTCGGCTGCATCGCAATCCGTTCCGTCGGCGCCGGAAACTCTTGAGCCGGAAAGCGACGGGACTGCGCGTGCCGCTTCCCCGAATCGCAAGCTCATCATCGGCATAGCGGTGGCCGCGGTGCTGCTGGTCGCCGCTGTGGTGGCCGGCATCGTGACATACAACATGGAGTTGTGGGGTGGCAAGTCGTTACCGGACGTGGCGGTGGCGTCTCCCAAGGACTCGTCGAAGACTCCGGATGCGAAGGTCGTGGTCAGGCAGCTTGAAGGCAAGGGTCTCAAAGTCAAGCGCGTCAAGGAATTCTCCGGCGTGAAAAGCGGCAAGTTCCTTGGCTATCAGGGAATTCAGTCCGGTGACCGCGTAAGGGCGGGCAGTGTGGTGACAGTGCGCGAATCGGCCGGCCCTGGCGTGCCGGAAGGTACGGTCGGCAAGAAAGCTGAAAGCGTGGTGACAACGTTCTCGCAGATGGGCGTGCCGGTGCATTACAAGCAGGTGATCGTGTCGGACACCAGCAAAACCACCGAGGGAAGCGTGGTCAGCACGTACCCCGCGCAAGGCCAAGGCGTGAAGATGGTAAGAAAGGCATCTACATCGGCGTGGCCACGAAAAGCGACGACGGCCTGCCGTCGGACATCGTCGGCCAGGAAATTTCCGACGTGAAATCAAGCTTGAATCCAAAGGCTACGACGTGAAAGTGGAGAAACGTCTCTCATCGAAACAGTACATCGGCAAGGTCTCCGGCTCCGAACCTGGGCCGGGCAGCCAGCTGAACGAAGGCCAGACCATCACCCTGTATCAGGGTGTGGATGCCAAGGGTGCCAAGCAGACGTTCATTGACCACAGCGGAACCGGTGGAGATGGGTTGCTGATGGGCATGAGTGACGTTGCTTCTGGCCAGTGGTGCAATAAGGCCGGCGACTGCATCACGCTAGGACAGGATGACAGTTATTCCAGCGGAGACATCGTTTTCCTGAAAGTGAAAGATGGTGCTGCGGACACGAAGTACAGCATGACCGGTGAGTCTTTGATTTCCTGCGATGCGGTGCAACAGCCGTATTGCAGCAGCAAGAAAGCCGACTATCTGTTGACTGGAAACTCTGGAGCATTTGAATTGTTCCCACACAAAGCGTTCGAAACGTATTGGTGTGGCGATTCCGCCTTGGGTGGGGAAGGCGATATGCGGAGTTGTGTTGCCGGAAAGGTCCATGACATTGATTCCGACTCTTCGGATGCGTCCGATTATGAGCCGGACGGCAGCGGTAAATTCCATATGATGGATTTGTTCGCGGTGTTCCCAGTCGGCTCTGATGTGGAATCAGTAGAGAAAACTGGCTATTTTGACGCGTCTGCACTCGCGGCTGCCCAAAAGCAAAAACCTGTCGATACGGACCGTCCGTTCTTGATGTATCGTGACGTGAACCAGTACAAGGACGGCGAGAAGGAATCAACCTATACAAGGGACTGGTTCGATCCATTCATGCCTTACAACGGCTACAACGGCTCCAAGGATGACACCGTCAAAATGAAGCCCGCCCCCAGCGACGAAACCGCCTACTATCTGGTGGAGGACGTCCAGCCCGACTGGGATTCCCTCGAAGACGCCAACATCAAGGGCGTGTCCGCCAAGAGTCAGAAATCTAACGGCAAAAATGCAAGCAAGAACGCAAACACCAAGAAATCTGATTCGCAATCGGATGCCGCCACTCGGTCTTTGATGAAGTCCATCGCCGGAAAGTACGGTTTCGCTTCCGGTTCCGGCGGTTGGAGCACCACTATGACGGTGGCGTCCGATGGCACGTTCAGCGGAACATATCATGATTCCGACATGGGCATTACGGGAGATGACTATCCGAAAGGATCGGTCACCATTTCGAATTTCAAAGGCCGTTTCAAGGATGCCAAGAAGAACGCGGACGGCAGCTATACGATGCAATGCGACAAATCGGCGCTGAAAATCGATGGCAATATAGGAGACACGTATATCAAAAACGGTAGTAAATATACGGTTGCCGACCCCTACGGCATTGCCCCCTGCGGTGCATTCACGGTATATCCGGCGGGATACGACAGTTCGCAGCTCAGCGAAGCGATCGTCGGCTGGAGCCATGCGTGGTATGACAGCATGCCCGCAAAGCTGGAAACGCCGATTATCGTGAATGCCGAGGACACGAATCTCGGTAGCGAATCACAGCAAGACGCCTTCTTCCAATCGAAATATCTTGAGTGATATTCGATAAGGTCGCGTTGCCGGCGGTGCTGCCGTCGAGTCGCTGTCGATCATTGCGATTGCCACGAGCATCGCATTACTGCGATTTGCGCAACAGCCCCCGAACCGCATACCCGATCGCGCCGCACGTCACCGCGCCCGCCCCCAGCAGTGTGGCGCTGACCTGCGGCCTGCGCAGCTCGTTGCGCACGCCAATCAGGTCCGTCACGCAATGGTCCTCGAAGAACACGCGTAATTCGTTGCTGGAATAACGGCCAACCAGATCGCCCCACGTCAGCATGCGCGTCACGTACGCCATCGGATTGTCTTCGCGGAATTCAAACAGCCGGATGCCGCGGAACCGCGATTTCGGGCCGTAGCATTCAAAACCACAGGTTGGCGCGTACCCCAAATCGATGTCGTGCACATGCCCGACGAACGAATTCTTGTGGTCATGCCCGCAGAACAGTGCGAAATAGCCGCCCGCCTCACGTAGCGCGTCCACTTCGCCCACGTTCACGTCGGCGCAGCCAATCGCCTCGCCCAGCCGCGAACCGGGTCGGCACACATCACGGTCGAGCACATAGCAATGTCCTGCGAATTCGCGCGCGCCCTCCACGGCGTTCGGCGTGTAGGCGGGCACTTCGCGCAGGCAATCGTAGAATTCCTGCGGCGGAATGTGCTGGAAGGCGATCGCCGGCACCGCCTGCCCGTCGCCATTGCGCCTGCCCAACTCGCGTTGCACGCGCTTCAGCCATTCGACGGCTTCCGGCGAGGGGGTGCCGTAGCCGTCGGAATCAGCCAAATCCCAGCCGCGCGAATTCGCCGCGTATTTCGCGTATTCGGTGACCGACTGCCGTCCGTTGCCGTCACCCGCGTCTGCCGTGTCGGCGTAATCGCCCGAATTGACCATCATCACGCTCATTGTGATACGCCCCGAACCGTCGGACGCTTCGATCGGCAACGCGAACGTGCCCGGTTCGAGCGCCAACGGCGACGAGCCGGGCACGGGATTCATGCAACCGGCAAACTCGCGGTAAAGATCGTCCTGTTCGTCGGCGAGGATGCCGCATTGGAAATCATGGTTGCCGTACGTCGCAGCGAAGGGATATGCGATTCCAACGCCGGCCCCAAAAACGCGGCGAACGTGTCGCGCACTTTCTGCCGTGTCTCGTCGAGCAGCGACGCCGCGGTGACGCGATTGATGGCTTCCGCCCACGATTCCAGCTTGCTGCAGAACCGTTGCGACCTGCGCTTTTCACCAGTTTCGGCGAATCGGTGCCGATGCCGTCGATCATCCACCGTTCGTCGGAGGGCTGCGATTTGGTCAGTGTTTTGGCGATCGGATGACGTTTGATGCCACGGATTTTCGCTTCGATTTCGGTGACCGCGCGCACGTGCGTACCGGGCTGTTCGCCACGGCGGCGTAGAAACGTATCGATATATGCCGGATCGTAGCCGCGGATCTGATCGCCGGTGAGCACGATGAGGTCGGGATGTGCCTTCCTGATAGCGGCTTCGATCAGCCGAATCGTGTCTTCGCGCACGTCCGGACCATCCTGAATATCAGCCATTTGCAGCACCCGGAACGTACCGTCGCTGTTGAATCGCAAGCTCATGATGCCCACTGTACTGCGGCAAATCTGGATATGGGGTGAAATAAGGGCGCGAAAATCGCAAACCATGCCGTCATATCGCGGAATACCGGCAAAATATGGGATTGGTTGTCGCTAGTATGGGCGGCAGTGCAGGTAGGTAACATGCACGTAACAATGTGGATTGCAGAAGGCCGATCCGACTTTACAGATAAGGAGGAGTGATGGGTCAGGATCAATCGTCAGTGTTTGATCTCGCGGCAGTCGCCGCGGCGTCCAACGGAGGGAACAACGACCCGCTGCTGCCTCCGGCGCGTTACATTGGAGCTCCGCAAAAGCCCAGCAAGATGCCGTACAACAAGTACGTCGCATACGATAAGCAGGTGCCGTTTGATTTCCCGGAGCGTACGTGGCCGGGCAAGCGACTGCAGCGTGCGCCGCGTTGGTGCTCCGTCGATCTGCGTGACGGCAACCAGGCTCTCGTCAACCCGATGGATTCCGAGCGCAAGCTGCGTTTCTGGAACCTGCTCGTGTCGATGGGCTTCAAGGAGATCGAGGTCGGTTTTCCGTCGGCTTCCGAAACCGATTACGACTTCATCCGCATGCTGATCGAGCGCGAGCTCATTCCGGATGACGTCACCATCGTCGTGCTCACCCAGGCCCGTGAGCACCTGATTCGCAAGACTTACGAGTGTCTGAAGGGCGCCAAGCGCGCCGTCGTGCACTTCTACAATTCCGTGTCCGTGCTGCAGCGCGAGGTCGTGTTCCGCAAGGACAAGGCCGGCATCAAGAAGCTCGCCACCGACGCGGCCACCCTGTGCAAGGAGCTCGAGGGCGAAGCCAAGGGCATCGACCTGTACTACGAGTATTCTCCGGAATCCTTCACCGGCACCGAGCCGGAGTACGCAGTCGAGGTGTGCAACGCGGTGATCGACGTCATCAAGCCGACGCCGGAACATCCGATGATCATCAACCTGCCGGCAACCGTGGAAATGACCACGCCGAACGTCTTCGCCGACGAGGTCGAGTATGTGTCCAACCACCTCGTGCCGCGTGACGCCGTGGTGCTCTCCCTGCATCCGCACAACGATGAGGGCATGGGCGTTGCCGCCACCGAGCTGGCGGTGCTGGCCGGTGCCGACCGCGTGGAAGGCTGCCTGCTGGGCAACGGCGAGCGTACCGGCAACGTCGACCTGGTCACCCTTGGTCTGAACTTCCTGACCCAGGGCATCGATCCGCAGATCGACTACTCCAACGTTCCGGAAATCCGCAAGACCGTCGAATACTGCAACCAGATCAAGATCTCCGAGCGCCATCCGTATGCGGGCAACTTCGTGTTCACCGCGTTCTCCGGCTCCCACCAGGACGCCATCAAGAAGGGTCTTGAGGCCCGTCAGGTGGCCGCCGACCGTGCTGGCGCCGATCTGGACAGCTTCGTGTGGCTCGTGCCGTACCTGCCGATCGACCCGAAGGACATCGGCCGTTCCTACGAGGCCATCATCCGCGTGAACTCCCAGTCTGGCAAGGGCGGCATGGCCTACCTGCTGAAGACCAACCACAACCTTGATCTGCCGAAGCGTCTGCAGGTCGAGTTCGAGAAGGTCGTGCAGAACTACGCCGATGAGACCAAGAAGGAAGTCAAGGACGAGGACATCTGGCGTCTGTTCAAGGACGAGTACCTGCCGGTCGAGGAATCCGGCGCCACCGCGGCCGGTGTCGTGGTCGGCGACAGCAAGGACGAGACCCTGAAGCAGTGGGGCCGTCTGAAACTGCTGAAGGTGTCCGTCTCCTCCGGCGAGGATGGTTCCGACACCGTGCTCAAGGCCAGGATTCTCGACCGCGGCGTGAACGTTGGTGTCGACGAGCCGGTGGAGCGTGAGGTCTCCGGCATCGGCAACGGTCCGATCGCCGCCTTCCTCAACGCCGTGAGCAACTTTGGCATCGAGCTTCGGTGATGGATTACGTGGAGCACACCATGTCCGTCGGCACCGATGCCATGGCCGCTTCCTATGTGGAATGCCAGATCGGCGAGGAAGACAACACGAGCATCGTGTGGGGCGTCGGCATCGATACCTCCATCGTCACCAGCTCGCTGAAGGCCATCATCTCGGCCATCAACCGTTCCGAGCGCTGATTGCGCTGATTGCACGGACGCGTTGAGCAAACGCGCCGGATATGATTCGAGGGGCTTTCTGGGTAACCGGGAAGCCCCTCGTCGTTGTCATGTGCCATGCGATGCGCCCGCTCACAAGTATGACGAGCGCGTTCCGTGACGCTTCCCCCTCCGCGGATGAAGGGTGTCACAAGGCCGCCACACCAAGTTGTACAACGATGTAAAACACGGTATAGTACATCGTTATAAAACCTGTATCTGCTTACTGAAGGATCTTCCATGTCGGCCAATTATTCCCTGCTGTGTTATACACGCGAAGCCACCGGACGCGAAGAGGCGAACAACGAGGACATCGCCTACAGCATGCATTTGGCGCTACGTTCCGGCGATGACGCCGAGTGGCAGCCGCTGAACGAAAACTATGGCATCTTCTTCGCGGCCGGTGTACCGATCGCCGCTGCGACCGCGGAGTCCCGCCGTGCGTGCAGCGGCCGCGGCGCGCTTCGCCGCCGACCCGTTCCGACGCGCCTCGCCCCGCCACCGACGCCGTCGCCCATGGCGTGGTCATGCCCGGTATGGATATCACGCTGAAATCGCTGAAGAACCCGTTCCTGTTCCGTCTCGCGGACGGACGATTCGCCATCGCCGCGACCCGTACCGCCCGCGGCGGTGAACCGGATGGTTCCGAACGGTCGGCATTCCTGCTCGCCATCAGCGATGATCTGACGGCGTTCGACCAGCGGGGGCTGGTGCTGTTGCGCACCACCGGTGGGGTCAATCGCCCGTCCGTCTCTTTCGACGCCGCGGACGCGTGCTACGTCGTCTCCTGGACCGGTGACGATGGCAAGGCACGCACCGCGCGGACGGCCGATATCGTAGCCGCCGCCGGTTCGGGCAGGCCGCTTGATGTCGTGGAATCGGCGTCGTCGCAGCCGTTGCGTCAGACCGGGGATTGCGGCATTCCGAACGCCGTCGTCGGCAACAGCATCGCCATCAGTGAGCCGGAGGCCGAGCGCCTGATCGAGCGCTTCGGCCGCATCCGCAATACCGGAACGTCCGTGCCCGCCCAGCGAATCGATGCGGGCCTGCATGGTGAGGATGCCCGGAATGCGGTTCTGGCCTTGGCCGCAACCCGTGCGGAACTGTCATACAGCGACGGTTCGCAGGCCACGCGCGCGGTGGATTGGAACATGGCCCAGCTTGAGGCCATCGGCCAGGAGGCCTCCGAGGGAACGTTCAAGCCGGCCAGACCCGTACCGTCGAAGGTGTGATCCGCCAGAGCGTCTATCCGGTGCCGTTCGCGGTGGAGCGCGCCGATCCATCGGTGTTCGCGTGGGATTTCAATGGCAAGCCGATGTTCATGTTCATCGCCACCGATGACACCGACGGCAATTGCGTGGATCCGAACGACGGTAGAACCATATGCCGCTGCGCATCGCCGACTCCATCGAAGCGCTTTCCGACGCCGCGGGTGGACGGGCCAAGGAGATCGATCTGCTCGCATGCGGCGATCTCAATAGCGAAGATCGTCCGATGACCGGCTGCTTCTGGGCGCCGGAACTGCATGTGATCGGCGGCAAGCTGTCGGTCCTGTTCATGCCCTGCTTCGATGGGCCGCGCGTCAATCCCGACGGCACCCCCAACGATCGTGCGGCAAACCGGACATGTGGACCGGCAGCTGCCACATCATGCAGCTCAAGCAGCATTCCGACGGCACGGATTTTGATCCGCGCGAGCCGGAGAACTGGACGGTGCCCGAGCTATCCTCGACCCGGATGGTGAGACGCTCAATCCGATCCAGCGCATTTCGCTTGACATGACCGTGTTGTGCGATTCGGGTCGCTGGTACTACGCATGGCAGCAGGTCGGCAGCATCTGGATCGCCAGCTTTGACCCGGCTCGTCCGGCGAGGCTCACCAGCAAGCCGAAGCAGATCGTCGTGCCGGAATTCGCATGGGACAACATGATCGCCGAAGGACCGAACGCCATCGTGCATGACGGAACGATTTTCCTGATCTACTCGGGCTCGCTGGTCGGCATCGACTACACGACCGGCCTGGTCACCGCCCCGGCTGGACAGGGGGCCGATCTCACCGACGCAGCGTATGGACGAAGCTCGATTATCCGCTGCAGAAGTCCGGCATGTACAACGGGCGTTGGCAGCTCGGCACCGGCCACGGCATGTGGTCGCATGACGAGGACGGCAACCTCATCTACGTGTTCCACAACGCCGAATACGAGCACGGCCGCTATGGTGGCCGCGACGCCAGGTGCGCCGCGTGCACTGGTCCAAGGAGGGCATGCCCATCCTGGATATGCAAACGGCGGAGGAACTCGACCCCGACTATGCTGGTGTAACGATGGAGGTTGGTTTCTTCGATGCCGACTGAGTCCGCTGAATGACAAAAGGGGTATATATGCCGAAGCGAACGGGGGGAAACGGCGAGCATGTCGTGACCATGCGTGAGGTGGCCAAGGCGGCCGGAGTGTCGATCAAAACCGTCTCCAACGTGGTCAACGACTACGAATTCGTCTCGCAGGCCACGCGCGACAAGGTCAACAAAGCCATCGCGGAACTGGGATACACGGTGAACGTATCGGCGCGCAACCTGCGCCGAGGGCAGACCGGCATCATCGGCTTGGCCATTCCCGATCTGCAGATGCCGTATTTCGCGCAGCTGTCATCGCTGGTCATCGAAGAAGCGAAGAAAGTCGGTCTGCGCGTGATCGTGGAGCCGACGCAATATTCGCGCGATGGCGAGTTGGAAGCGCTGCACGGGTCCCAGCAGACGATGATCGACGGCCTGATCTACAGCCATTGGAGCTTGGGCAGGATGACGTCGAGCAGCTGAAGGTCGATTATCCGCTTGTGCTGGTTGGCGAACGCATCTTCACCGACCAGGTGGACCATATCGCCACGGAGAACGTCGAAGGTGCGAAGCGGGCCACGCAGTATCTGCTGACGACCGGCTGCCGGCATGTGGCGGTGGTTGGCGTGCATCGTGGCGAGAAGGTCGGTTCCGCCGCACTGCGCTACCAAGGGTATCTTGAGGCGCTGGAGGAGGCCGGCGTCGAATTCGACGATCGGCTGGTCGTCGAATCGGGCATGTGGCATCGTAGCGATGGTGTGAGGGCCATGAACGCGTTGCTGGATTCCGGCGTCAAAGTCGATGGCGTCGTCGCGCTGAACGACATGCTGGCTTCCGGCGTGATGCACGCGATTCAGATGCACGGCTTGCACATTCCCGACGACATCTCCGTGGTTGGTTTCGACAATTCCGACGATTCACAGTACCTGTCGCCGGCGCTGACGTCGATCGCGCCGGGACTTGAAGCGGTAGCCCGTCTGTCGGTGAAAGTGCTCAAGGAGCGCATCGACGGCCGTGACCCGAATGCCGACAGGCCGGGGGAGAAGGTCTTCCGCAAGGTCACATCATCGCTGGTCGTGCGCCAATCCACCAAACTCCCCGCCGATTCCCTCGTTCTCTAAGCGTTCGTCTGCCTGCGGCAAATTTCCTGGCGTACCGGGATACTTTCCGTCCGGCCCTCGTTGCCGTACCCATCGGTTGGCTCTTCCCCAAAGGTGCCGCCGCCGGGCATGGGCGCTCGACCGTAAGCTTGGCCGAACGGCCTTGAGTGTGTCGAGCACCCATGCCCGGCGGCGGCACCGACATTGGCATGAATGGCGCAAACGATGGACGCTCATGCCCGGCGGCGGCACCGCATCCAAGCATCTTCTGACAATGACGCGCCCAAGTTGTTACAACGATGTAAGAATGATATATTCAACGTTGTAAATACTGGAACAACGGATTGGGAAGGACTAAACATGGTTGTTTACAACAATCCGATCGTGCTTCAGCGCGCAGACCCCTGGGTGCTCAAGGTTGACGGCGAGTATTATTTCACCGCCTCCGATCCGGAATACAACTGCATCGCCATCCGGCACGCGTCGAGCATCAACGATCTGCAGAAGGCTCCGGAGACGGTGGTGTGGCGCAAGCACGAATCCGGCCCGGCAAGCATCTACATCTGGCCCCCGAACTACACCGCATCAATGGCGCATGGTATATCTACTTCGCAGGCGCCGCAACGGATTTCGAAGCATCCGGCCTGCCGACGCACCGCATGTTCGTGCTGGAGAACACCGACGACGATCCAACTTCCGACAACTGGGTGGAGAAGGGCCAGATCATCACCCCGATCGACTCCTTCGCACTTGACGCCACCACCGAGGTGATCGATGGCGTGCAGTACTTGGTATGGGCGCAGAAGGATCCCGCCATCGAAGGCAACTCCAATCTGTATATCGCCAAGATGGCCAATCCGTGGACGCTGGGCAGCGAGCCCGTCATGCTGACCAAGCCGGAATACGACTGGGAATGCATCGACTTCCTGGTCAACGAAGGACCGGCCTTCCTGTTCCATGAGAACAAGATCTACATCACGTATTCCGCCTCCGGCACCGGAGTTCCGTACGCCGTGGGGCTGTTGACCGCCGAGCGCGGCAGCGATCTGCTGGACAAGGCCTCCTGGACTAAGAGCCGGTGCCGGTGTTTAAGACCTGCGCCGAGAACGGTCAGTATGGTCCGGGCCACAATTCATTCACCAAGTCCGAGGACGGCACCGAGGACCTGATGATTTACCACTGCCGCAACTACACGGAAATTAAGGGCGATCCGCTGTTCGACCCGAATCGCCACGCGCGCGTCGGTGTGGTCAAGTGGACCGCCGACGGTCCGGATTTCGGTGTGCCGGAACCTGATAATCTGTGGACCCCCACTACCGCGGACGTGTTGCCCGCTGATGGTGGCCCGCTTGCGGGAACTCCGGCCGTAGGCCACTGAGGGGCGTGGCCGGAGGGGTCACCCCGTCTATAACCCCATCCATAAAGCTGGCTGTTGTCGTCGGCGTGTTACCGTTTGTACAACGATGAAAATAGCTGTATAATCAAAATTACAACGTTGCAAATGAGCAGGGAGGCTCAATCGAAAAGGATTCTTCCCATTCGGATTGCAACGAGGAGCGGTCCAGCGATGGTCCGTTGAGGAAAAGGAAGGAAACAATGTCTACATCCAGGCATCTTACCGGGTTGCGGCGCTTTGCCAAGCTGCCGTAGCCGTGTGTGCGTCACTTGGACTTGTGCTTGCCGCCGGAGGCTGTGGTGCCTCTTCGGGTGAAAGCAAGACCATTTACTTCTGGAACAATCTGGTGGGCGATGACGGTCCTGCAATGCAGCGCATCGTCAAGGAATACAACGCCCAGAGCGATTACAAGGTCGTTTTCCAGCCGATGAACGGCGGCGATCTGACCACGAAGATCTATTCCGTGATGCAGACCGGCAAGAACATCCCCGACATCATCATCGGCGACCAGTTCCAGACCGCCGTTCTGCAGTCCCAAGGTCTGCTCGACACCATGGACGATTGGCAGAAGGTCGCCCCGGACCTCAAGGAGAGCAGCTTCCTGCCCGCCACTTGGAAGGGCGTCACCGTCAATGGCAAGGCCTACGGCATTCCGCTGTATCTGTACCAGATGGCCATCTACTACAACAAGGACCTGGTCAAGAAGTACAACCTGCAGTACATCCTCGACGACGGATTCGTCACCATCGACGAGATCAAGGACCTCAAGGGCAAGCTACCCAAGGGCACCTACGCGCTGACTTACGGCAATCTGCCGTGGGCCTTCATGTCCCTGCTGTACGGCGCGGGCGGCACGCTTGAGAACGATATGGACGACCTGACCAAGGACGTGTGGCGCAAGCCCATGGAGAAGCTCAAGGAAGCGTACGACGCCGGTGTGATCGCCCCGATGGACGTCGACGGCGAGCAGGCGTTCGGTTCCGGCAAGGCCGTGTTCGCGCAGCTTGGCACGTGGGCGCAGGGCAATATGTCCAACACCTTGGGCGCCGACAAGATCGCGGAAGCCAACACCCTGCAGTACAGCGCCGACAATCCGGTGAACTTCTTCTACCAGTGCAACTGGATGCAGTTGAAGGATCCGCACCGCTCCGCGGCGAAATCCGCAGCCGCCGCCGACTTCGTCAAGTACGTGTACGAGCACTGGATGGATTGGTCTGAGGTCGGTTCCATCTCGCCGGCATACCGCGATCTGAACAACCCGGAGTACCAGAAGCTGATCCAGGCGTCCTTCACCAACAGCAAGAAGGAACGCGACTACATCAAGACCTCCAACTACCTCTACGGAGGCTATGCGACCGCTGGTTGGGGCACATACAACGACATCGTCTACGGCAATGTTGGTCTTGAAGAAGGTCTGAAGACCCTCGACCTCATGGCCCAGGGCCAAATCGAGATTCAGGAGGAATCGTGATGAGCAAGACATCTACGATCGGATCCGCAAAATCATCCATGAAGCGCAAGAACTCCATCTGGCACGCGCTGCCGTACATCGCTCCGCACTTCATCATCTTCGCCGTCTTCGGCATCATCCCGATTATCTTCGGCATTGGACTGGCGTTCACCCGCTGGAACATGGTCGGTGCGCCGAAGTTCGTCGGCCTGCAGAACTTCGCGAAGATCTTCGACCCCAGCACCTATTTCTACTCGATCTTCTGGCGTGATCTCGGCCACACTCTGCTCTTCGTGCTGGTCAGCGTGCCGCTGACCATCATCGTGCCGCTGCTGCTCGCCGTGGCGCTCAGCAAGAAGGGACTCAAGGGCGCTGGTCTGTTCCAGGCGATCTTCTACATCCCAGGTTTGATCTCCATCGCCGCCGGTGCACTGGTCTGGCGTATGGTCTTCAACTCCCAGTTCGGTCTGCTGAACACCACCTTCCACACCGACATCAACTGGCTCGGCAAGAACCCGTACGCATGGATCACCATCTTCGTACTCGTGCTGTGGGCCGGTATCGGCGGCAACCTCGTCATCTACCGTTCCGCGCTCTCCGGCGTGGACGAGAGCCTCTACGAAGCCGCGAAGGTCGACGGAGCCGGTCCGGTCAGGATCTTCTTCTCCATCACCCTGCCGGAAATCAAGCTGCCGTTGTTCTACACCACCATCATGACCACCACGGGCGCCTTCAACGTGTGGGGCCAGCCGGTCATGCTGACCAACGGCGGACCGAACTACCAGACCCAGGTGCTGCTGATGGATATCAGGAACCTCGCGTTCCCCGCCGGCCCTGCGGCCGCCGGTATGGCTTCCGCAATGGCATTGCTGCTGGGCATCATCCTGATGGCCATCGCCGCGATCCAGCTGATCTTCATGAATAAGGAGGACTGAAGATGTCCGCTGCAACCACAGTCAATGTCGCAAGCGCGGCAATTCCTGAAACAAAACCAAAAAGGTCTCCCCGTCGCTGATCGCCGTCTATGTGGTGCTCGTCGTGCTGGCAGTCGTCTGGCTGCTTCCGGTGATCTACACCGTGACGACTTCGTTCAAGTCGGTGGCCGAATTCACCTCCAACGCGTTCAACTTCCTGCCCGCGAAGTGGGTGCTTGACAACTACATGACGCTGATCGAGGCATCCGCCAGCTACCCGGTCCTGAACTGGCTGGGCAACTCGCTGATTATCTCGACCGTGTTCGCAGTGCTGTCCGTGTGCATCGTCGCGCTCGCAGGCTTCGGCTATTCCCGTCTGAACTTCAAGTACCGCGATACGCTGTTCTTCGTCCTGCTGCTCATCTCGATGTTCCCTGCCGTGGTCAACATGATCCCGCAGTACCGCATCATCGCCTCCCTCGGCTGGGTCAACACCTACTGGGCCTGCATCATCCCTGGCTGGCAACGTGGCGAACATCTTCCTGGTGCGCAACTTCATGAAGGGCATCCCGAAGGAACTGGACGAGGCGGCCGAAATCGACGGCGCCACTGATTTCCAGATCTTCACCCGCATCATGCTGCCGGCCATCCGCCCGATTCTGATCGTCATCTTCCTGTTCAGCTTCACCGGCGCTTGGAACGACTTCCTGTGGCCGACCTTGGTGTTCAACGACATCAACAAGATGCCGGTCACCGCTGGTCTGCAGCTGCTGAGCAACCAGATGGGCCAGTACAACCAGATGGGCTCCCTGATGGCGGCCACCTGCATGGCCATCATCCCGACCCTGCTGCTGTTCCTGTTCGCGCAGAAGTACTTCCTGCAGTCCCTGAACATCACCTCCGGCCTCAAGGCTGATACCGGCCGAGTGAGATAATGCACAGGTCCGTCCCCAAACGGACGGGCCTGTGATTTTATCTTTCCCGAGCTGCGCATCGCACATCGGATGAGGCCACACCACGGAAAGGACCGATATGAATCCGCAAGGCAACACCATGCAGCCGCCGGCACCATTGGCTCGCAAGGCGGAACGAGTGCTGATGACCATCGCCGCCGCCTACAACGTGATCATGGCGTCCATCACACTGTTCATGTTCACCAGCTGGTTCAAAGGCCAAGCCTACGATCTGCTGGAACATAACGGTTTGCTGAAAACGGACTATTCCGCGGTGGACAACGCCTCGACGGTGGTGGGCATCTACGCGCTGCTGGTGCTGATTATCGGCATCGTCAGCTTCATCATGTCCATGCGGTGTCTCGCTCCCGGCACCACCAGCCGGTGGGTGATCATCTGGCTGGCAATCGTGGTGGTCTTCTCCCTGGGCACGATGGACCTCATCGGCCTTGCACTGTATTCCATCACCTTGGTCATCTATCTGGCCCGCAACAAGGCCATCGCGGCGCAGCAGGATGCGATCCGCACATGGGCCCGCACGCATCAGGCTAATCCTCCTTCCCGAAGAAAGCTGTCGCTCTCGTGGCGGCGGCTTTCTTCGTATCCGCGCATGTTGACGCGGTACGTTATCGAACACGCAATTCACTTATCCAATTCATTCATTCACAACCACAAGGTGGGACCATGACCGACACAACCGACGACTACGGTTACCTGCTCGTCCACTTCATCGAGGATCCGGACGGCTACGCCGAGAAGATTTACATGGATATATCCGATGGAGACAATCCGCACCGTTGGGTGCCGCTCAACGATGGAAAGCCTGTGCTGGCTTCGCCGCTCGGTACCACAGGCGTGCGCGATCCGCATATCATCCGCAATCCCGACACCGGCACGTGGTATATCATCGCCACCGATCTGCGTGTGTTCGGAGGCGACGGCGGCGGCTGGTACGAGTGGAGCCACCACGCCAGCACGAATCTCATCATCTGGGAATCCGACGATCTGCTCCATTGGAGCGAGCCGCGCATGCTCGACGTGTCCCGCAAGCCGGACGGCTCCCATCTGGAGCTTGGTATGGCCTGGGCATGCGAATGCCTCTGGGTGCCGGACTATTATCCGCAAGGCCATCACGGTGGGCGCGGCGCATTCGTCATGTATTGGTCCAGCACCGTGTTCAATGATGCGGACAAGGCTCACGACGACAAGAACGTCTACTGCACCGTGCTGTGGGGCGCCACCGCCGATTTCACGCAGGACACGTTCGAATATGGTGGCGTGTTCATCGACAACCACGGTGACGCCATCGACACCACGATGATCCAACGTCCGCTGCCTGATGGTGGTGTGCGCACGTACCGCATCACCAAAGACAATGCGCATGGCACCGGCATCTGGATGGACGCACCGACGCGAAGCGCTGGTGGGAGCCGGGAACGACCTGGACCAAGGTGCAGGACCGGATTGGCGCAGGCTACGTGCCGGACGGCAACCCCGGCGGCGTGGAAGGTCCTGCGGTGTTCGCCAACCACCACAACAACGGTGGACCGGACGACGAATGGTACTTGTTCGTGGACGTGATTCCGTCGATCGGATACCGTCCGATGGTCAGCCGCGATCTCGATCAGGCTGGATGCCGTTGCAGGCGGACGATTACTTCCTCACCGCGCATACGAAACATGGTGGCGTCGCCTCGCTGACACGCGCCGAATACGACCGTCTCGCCCAGCATGTGCATGCATTCTGACGAACGACGTTGACGACCGTGCGCCCGCGTGTGCACGCGGCAAAACCAAGGGGGCTTCCCGGAATGAACCGGGAAGCCCCTTTCGCGTGCTCGCTGACTGCGACGGCAATCGCAGTCAGCGACTGCTATTGCTGCGATGTATCGCCATTGGCGCCGTTATTACCGGAATTATCGCTACTGGTTCCTCCGCCATTGCCACCGTTGGTGTGGTTACCGTCGCCGTTAGCGGGGATACCGCCACTATTACCGCCGTCGCCACCGCCCTGACCGGTATTCTGCGTTTCCTCGGTCTGATTCGGCGTGATCTGTTGGGTGTTCTCCTCGGTGCGCGGAGTCACGGTGGTCTGCTGCTTTCTAGTCCAGGTCTTCTGCGCGCCGGTGCCCCACGTACCGTCCGGTCCGCCGACCTTGCCGTTATCGGTGGCGTCGGGGAACGTTTCGTTCGGCGTATCGGCCAGTGCCTGCTTCATGTATTCGGTGAAGAGATGCACGGGGTAATCGCTGCCGCCGGTCCAGCTGCCGAATGCGGGAATCTCCTGCGGGTTGCCGTTGTCGTCCGGATACCACATCGCCACAGAAGTCAGCATGGACGGCGTGTAGCCGATGAAGCTCGCTGCGTTGGAATCGTTTGCGGTGCCTGACTTGCCGGCAATGGTGTGCCCAGTGGCACGCGCCTCGGTGGCGGTGCCTCGCTGGACCACGCCGGTAAGCGCCTTCGTCACGAGATTCGCGTTGTTCGCTTCGAACGTCTGCTCCGCCGAGGTCGGCGCGTTGTACAGGTCGGTGCCGTTCGCCGTCTGCACTTGGGCAACGATATGCAGCGTCGGCTTGTTGCCTTGGTTGGCCAGTGTGGCGTATCCCTGCGTCATGTCCTTGAGGGTCAGGCCGTTGTTGCCGAGCACGGTGAACGGGTTGGAACCATCCAAAGACGAATCGTCAACGCCGGCCTGCCGTGCGGTTTCGGCGATTTTCTGCGCGCCGAGCTTGGTTTGCAGATCCATGTACACGGTGTTCGAGGATTGTTCCGTCGCCGTGTACAGGTTCACGTATCCCAGATTCTCACCGCCGTAGTTGCTCACCGTTTCGGTGATGCCCGGGAACGTCCGGTACGAGTTGCCGTTGAAGTACGTGTTGAGGCTGACGCCTTCGTTGACGGCGGCCAGCAATGCGAACGGCTTCATGGTGGAGCCGACTTCGTACGTTGCCTGGGTGACGTTGTTGAGCTGCTTGGTCAGGTAGTCGTCTCCTGCGTACAGCGAGATGATGGAACCGTCCTTGGGGTTCACCGACAGCGCGCCGAACTGCATGCCGTCGGGCACGATGCCTTGCATGCCGTTTTGGGAGGGACTGATGGTGGAGAACATCAGGTCCTGCTTCGATTTGTCAATGGTGGTGACGATTTTGTAGCCGCCGGTTTCCAGGTCCTGCTTGCTGAACGCCTTGGTGTTGACGAGTTCGTTCTGCACCATCGTCAGCAGGTATCCGTTCGGTCCGGACATCTGGTTGTTCTGTTGGATTTCGATGGTTTGCGGGAATTTCGCGGCTTTCTTCTCGTCCGGCGTGATGTAGCCGTCTTCGTCCATGATGTTCAGCACGCGCTTGTAACGTTTTTCAGCTTGCTTGGGATTCACGTCGGGGGTCCATACGCTCGGCGCGGGAATGATGCCGGCAAGCATGGCCGCTTCGGAGAGCGTCAGATCCTTCGCGTCCTTGCCGAAGTACGCTTTGGCCGCTGCCTGGATGCCGTATGCGCCACGGCCGAGATAGATGGTGTTCATGTAGTTGCACAACACCTGGCTCTTGTCCTGTGCTTGGGCGATTTTGACCGCCAGGAACGCCTCACGCAGTTTGCCCACGTACGAGGTGGTTTCGCCCAGATAATAGCGTTCCGCATACTGCTGGGTGATGGTGGAACCGCCCTGCCTGCTACCGGTGGTCAGGTTGTTGTAGAACGCGCGTGCGATGCCGATCGGATCGATGCCCTTATTGGTATAGAAGGAGCGGTCTTCCGAAGCCACAATCGCGTTGCCGACGTAGTCGGGCAGGTCTGCGCAGCTGATGATTTCGCGATTCTGCTCCGCATAGCTGCCGATCGGCGTGGTGCCGTCGTTGTAGTACACGGTCGTCTTCTCGGCCAGCGCGAACTTTTCCGGCTGCGGGATTTCCGTGGTGGTGTACATGTAGGCGAACAGGCCGATACCTGCCGCGATGAGCGCCGCGAAGATGCCGAGCACCCATTTGAGTACGAGATGCTTGTGTTTTCTGGTCTTTTTGGGTGCGCGATGCGAAGTGTGCTTCGGCCCCTGGGGCGGCTTGCTCAGCACTTCTCCATGGACCCCGTAGGTGGTGCCCACCCGTGGCGTCGTGGACGTTGCGCTGCCGCTGCGGGCGCTTTTTGAGCGTGAGCTGACACTTCGTGTTCGTGAAACCATGGTTTCCACCGTAGCCGAACGACCTGAAAAACAAGGGTGTAGATAGTGCTGTCCGACTGGAAAAACATGTTTTTGCGCAGCTTTTTTACAAATCGACAATCTGTTGACGACTGCCGTAATATGGCCGTTTTTCAGTGATTTTCAGTTTACAATGCGGTTTGTGGGTATGCTTGGGGATTGGTATACCTGCGAAACGCATAACAGAGGAGTCGTTTTCAGATGAGCATTCGAGTGGCTATCGCCGGCGTGGGCAATTGCGCCTCGTCGCTGGTGCAGGGCGTTGAGTATTACAAGGACACCAAGGACGAGGATAAGATTCCCGGCCTGATGCACAACAATTTCGGTGGCTACCGCGTGCGTGACATCGAATTCGTCACCGCGTTCGACGTCGATGCGCTGAAGGTGGGCAAGGACCTGTCCGAGGCGATCGGAGCCTCCCAGAACAACACCATCAAGTTCGCGGACGTGCCGAATCTGGGCGTGGAGGTGCTGCGTGGCCCGACTAACGACGGCTTGGGCGAATACTACCGCCAGATGATCGAAGAGTCGGACGCCGAACCGGTGGACGTGGCCCAGGTGCTGCGTGACAAGAAGGTCGACGTGCTGGTTTCCTACCTGCCGGTTGGTTCCGAGAAGGCGGACAAGGCTTACGCTCAGGCCGCTATGGACGCTGGCTGCGCGTTCGTGAACTGCCTGCCGGTGTTCATCGCCTCCGATCCGGAGTGGGCGCAGAAGTTCCGTGACGCTGGTGTGCCGATTGTCGGCGACGATATCAAGTCGCAGGTCGGCGCCACCATCACGCACCGCGTGCTGGCCCGTCTGTTCGAGGATCGCGGCGTGCGTCTGGATCGTACGTACCAGCTTAACGTCGGCGGCAACATGGACTTCATGAACATGCTGCAGCGTTCCCGCCTGGAATCCAAGAAGATTTCCAAAACCCGCGCCGTCACTTCCGTGGTGCCGCACGAGATGGATCCGCACAACGTGCATATCGGCCCGTCCGATTACGTGGCTTGGCTTGACGACCGCAAGTTCGCTTCGTGCGTCTTGAGGGCACCACATTCGGCGATGTGCCGCTGAATCTGGAATACAAGCTCGAGGTGTGGGATTCCCCGAATTCCGCCGGTATTGTGATCGACGCCGTGCGCGCGGCCAAGATCGCGCTCGACCGCCATCTGGCCGGTCCGGTGCTGGCTCCGAGCTCCTACTTCATGAAGTCCCCGGCTGTGCAGCACGAGGATGGCGAGGCTCGCCGCTTGGTGGAGGAGTTCATCAAGGGCGATGTCGAAGGTACCGAAGAGCAGCTTGACGCCGATGTGGCGGCCGCGAAGGCCGCCGGCAAGGATGTGTGGCGCGCATAGCGTGCGTTGCTGACGGCAGACTTGCGATGGCAATGACAACCCATCTCGTAGGCCTCGACCCACTCGGCTGATTCGTAGGCAGAATCAGCATATAATGAAAATCCCTATGGCCTGGGGTAATGCCATAGGGATTTTTGTTGTCCCGGAACGCTGCGGCGGTGGCGGCCAATGGTCGTGCGCCGTCGCAGCGTGAACGGGAATCATATATTGCGCAATGTATATCGCGTCACTTTTTGAGGAGTGGTTCGACCTGTTCCTCGTACGCGGTCAGCGCGGTGTCGATCACATTGTGCATGTCGTAGTACTTGTACGTGCCCAGACGGCCGCCGAACACCGTGAGCGGCTCGGCCTTCGCGAGCTCCTCGTACCTCGCGTACAACGCCTTGTCGGCCTCCGTGTTGATCGGATAGTACGGTTCGTCGCCACGCTCGGCGAACCGGCTGTACTCCTCCCACACCACCGTCCTGTCCGGGTTCTGCGAAGCCCTGCGCTCCGGTTGAAGTTCTTGAACTCGATCGCCCGCGTGTACGGCACGTCCGCGTCGGAGAAGTTCATCACCGGGCATCCGAAATGGTCGCCCTCGTCGTAACGCACCTCCCTGAAGTCCACCGTGCGCCACTTCAGCTCGCCGAGCGAGTAGTCGAAGTAGCGGTCCACCGGACCCGTGTACACCACCGGCACGCCCGCCGCGGCCAGCGCCTTCCTGTTGTACGGCTGGGACTCGTCGAAGAAGTCGGTCCTGAGGGTCACGTGGATGCGCGGATCGTCGATCATGCGCTCCATCCAGGCGGTGTAGCCGTCCGTGGGCAGGCCCTCCCACGTGTCCCTGAAATACCGGTTGTCGTAGTTGAAGCGCACCGGCAGGCGGTTGATGATGCCCGCGGGCAGGTCCTTCGGATCGGTCTGCCACTGCTTGCCCGTGTAGTTCTTGATGAACGCCTCGTACAGGGGGCGGCCGATCAGCGAAATGCCCTTGTCGTTGAGGTTCTGGGGGTCCGTGCCCGCCAATTCGCCGGCCTGCTCGTCGACCAGGGCCTTCGCCTCGGCCGGCGTGTAGTGCGCGTGGAAGAACTGGTTGATGGTCCCGAGGTTGATCGGCAGGGGATACACCTCGCCGTCGTGCGTGGCGTACACGCGGTGCACGTAGTCCGTGAAGCTTGTGAAACGGTTCACGTAGTCCCAGACCCTCTTGTTGGACGTGTGGAACAGGTGCGCGCCGTACTTGTGGATCTCCGCGCCGGTCTCCTCGTCCATGTAGCTGTACGCGTTGCCGCCGATATGGTCGCGCACGTCGATGATCTCGACCCTCACGCCCAGGTGCTCGACGGCCTGCTGGGCCACGGTCAGGCCGAACAGGCCCGCGCCCACGACCACCAGATCGGGATACTCCACCGCATCAGTCATAAGAAAACAACCTTCCAAACGTTATCGATGCTTATCGCAGCCACGCAAACGCACAGGGGTGGCGTGCGATTCCTTCTCAAGTGTACCCGTGCGTCTAGTCGGTGCGGCGAGGTCCGGGCATGGTGTAATATGGCAAGAGCCTCCGCGTGGCGGTATGTCACCCAACTCCCCCAGGGCAGGAATGCAGCAAGGGTAAGTGGCCTCTTCCGGGTGCGTGGAGGTTTTTCTATATCTTCTCCGATTCGTTCCCCACAGTAGGGGCGATGCCGTATTCTCGGTGACTATGACCAACGAATTCAAGCCACTTGTCCGAGATCCACAGCAGCCTGTGAACATGCTTCAGCAGCCCACGGCAGCAACGCCTGCGGAACCGTTGGAATCGTTGTCGTTCCCTGATATGCGCGAAGTCGAGGCGGTGCTTTCTCCGCAGGATGTCAACAAAGGCTTGGCTCAGGCGGATCCGCTGACCCGCCATCCGCGCGTGTCCAGCATCGTGCTGTGCGTGGTGTTCGGTCTGCTGATGCTTGCCGCTTCCGCCGGCGTCTGGTGGCTTGGCGTGCGTACCATGGACGGCCAAAGCTATGAGGATATCGTCTGGTCGAAACTCGATACCGCGTTGCCGGGTTGGCTGGCGCCGGTCGTGCACGTCTTCGCCATTTCCGCAGTGGTCATCACCGTCAGCGTCATCATGGGGGCAATCGCGTTTGCCGTGCTGATCGTGCGCAAACGGTGGCTGTCGATCGCGCAGCTCGCCGTATTCGGAGGCCTGTGTTTCGCCGCGGCCGAACTGTTGAAGCCGCTGCTGCCACGCCCGTATCTTATTAATTTGGAATCGAATCCTAATAATTCCGCGCCTTCCGGGCATGTCATCCTTGCCGCTGCGGCAAGCGTGATGCTGCTGTGCGCCGTGCCGCGCGTGCTGCGTGCGCTGGTGGCGGTGATTGGCTGGGCGTATACGGTGCTGGTCGGATTGTCGGTGATCGCGGCGCAATGGCATCGTCCGACCGACGTGATTATGGCGCTGCTGATCGTCGGCGGACTGGCGTTGCTGGCGCTTGCCACCACGTTCGCCAGCAGCATGGATGAGCCGGGCACGCGCGTCTCGTCGGCAAGCGTGCAGATCGTCGGCAGTGTGATGCTGACGATTGGCGTATTGGGCATCCTGTACGGCGCGTATATCATCTGGCAGATTCAGCCGGGACTCGCCATGAGCGCCGAATGGACGAATGCCGGCGCGTACGTTTCCACGGCGCTGCTGACGGCCGCCGTTTCCGCGCTGGTGCTTGGCATAACGCTCGCCATGCGTCAGCTGACCGCCTCGCCGTTGACGAAACTGGGTTTGGTGGGAGCGCCGCCCGCACCGCCGAAGCGCTGAAAACAGCCGGTTCCGGGCATGCTGCCGTCCATGCGCCACACGGGCGGTTTGCCATTTCTCCGTATTCAGTGAGTATTATTGCGTTGCAAACACTAGTAATAAGGAGTGGCTATGGCTACCGGCAGCAAGCTCGTTATTGTGGAGTCTCCTACCAAGGCGAAGAAGATTGGCGGATACTTGGGCTCCGGATACACGGTCATGGCATCGGTCGGTCATATCCGCGACCTTGCCCAGCCCAGCCAGGTGCCGGCGGCCGAGAAAGCCAAGTACGGCAAGTTCGGCGTGGATATCGAAGACGGATTCAAGCCGTATTACATCGTGGACGGCAACAAGAAGAAAACCGTTGCCGACCTGAAAAGCGCGCTGAAGAAGGCAGACACCCTCTACCTCGCCACTGATGAGGATCGCGAAGGTGAGGCGATCGCATGGCATCTTGTGCAGACGCTGAAGCCGAAGGTGCCCGTCAAGCGCATGGTGTTCCACGAGATCACGCCGGAAGCGATCAAGCGTCGCTGAACAACACGCGTGATGTGGACGCCGCCATGGTGGACGCCCAGGAAACCCGTCGTATTCTGGACCGTCTGTACGGCTATGAGCTGTCCCCGGTGCTGTGGCGCAAAGTCGGTCCGGGCCTGTCCGCGGGCCGCGTGCAGTCCGTGGCCACCCGTCTGATCGTGGAACGTGAGCGTGAGCGCATGGCGTTCGTGCGTGCCCCCTATTGGGATGTCGCCGCCACGCTGGAAGCGCCCGACGCCGACGGCAACAATGTCGCATTCGATTCTCGCATGGTGTCGCTTGGCGGCCGTCGTTTGGCCGGTTCCAAGGATTTCGGCGATGATGGCCAGCTGACCGCCGCCGGCGTCAAAGACAACGTCGTGCAGCTGGACGAAACGCACGCGAATGCGATCGCGCGATCGCTGGAATATGCGACGTTCACCGTCGCATCGATGGAGACCAAGCCGTACCGTCGCCGTCCGGTGCCGCCGTTCACCACGTCCACGCTGCAGCAGACGGCCGGCAATCGCCTCGGCATGAGCTCGCGCCAGACCATGCGTGCCGCGCAGGGCCTGTACGAAAACGGTTTCATCACGTACATGCGTACCGATTCGGTGACGCTGTCGCAGGAGGCGATCGCGGCCGCCCGTGAAGCGGTGTCGCGGCACTTCGGCGAAAAGTACTTGTCCGATGCGCCCAAGCAGTACGCCACGAAGACGGCGGGCGCGCAGGAAGCCCATGAATGTATCCGACCGGCGGGCGCGCATTTCCGCGATCCGGCTGAAATCGCCACCAAAGTGCCGGCCGACCAGCTCAAGCTGTACACCCTGATCTGGCAGCGCACGCTGGCCTGCCAGATGGCCGATGCGACCGGTTCCACCGCCACCGTGCGTCTGTCCGCGCCGACCGAATCCGACGGCGAGGCCATGTTCCAGGCGTCCGGCACCGTCATCGAATTCCCCGGCTTCATGAAGGCCGCCGGCGAGGGCCGCCGTAGCGTTGCCGACGCGAAGAAGAGCGCCGAGGCGGCGGGCGTGAAGATTGGCGATAAGGCCGAAAAGTCTGCGAAGGCTTCGAAGAAAACCGATGACAACGTTTCCCTGCCGCCGATGCAGCCGGGCGACGAGCTTGCCGCCGTGGACGTTGCCGCGGACGGCCACGAGACCCAGCCGCCGGCGCGCTACACCGAAGCGTCGCTCGTCAAAACGTTGGAACAGAAGGAAATCGGCCGTCCGTCCACGTATGCGAGCATCATCTCCACAATCATCGACCGCGGGTACGTGTACGAGCGTGGCCGTGCGCTGATCCCGTCCTGGCTGGCGTTCTCCGTCACCAAACTGCTCGAAACGAAGTTCCCGAAGTATGTGGATTACGAGTTCACCGCCGATATGGAAACCGGCCTCGACCAGATTGCTGGTGGCCATGAGACCGGCAAGGCGTGGCTGACCCGCTTCTACTTCGGTTCCGGCGATGGTGCGGCCCAGTCCGCCGACGAGGCGCATGAGGGCCTGCAGCAGCAGGTGGCGCAGCTTGGCGAGATCGACGCGCGTGAGATCAACACCATCGATATCGGCGATGGCCTGCACGTGCGCGTCGGCCGTTATGGCCCGTATCTTGAGGACATGAAGCATCTGGATGCGGAAGGCAATCCGAAGCGCGCCTCGCTGCCGGATACGCTCGCTCCGGATGAGCTGACCGTCGAGGTCGGCCACGATCTGATTGAAAACCATTCCGGTGGGCCGCGTGAACTGGGCAAGGACCCGGTGTCCGGCGGCACCGTCGAGGTACGCAATGGCCGGTTCGGCCCGTACGTGGCGTTGGTCATGCCGAGCGCGGAAGATGCCGGCGATACCGCTGCCGAGTCCGCCGCAGGCAAGGCGGGCAAGACGAAGCGTTCCGGCGGTAAGAAGGCGGCTTCCGACCGTCCGAAGATGGCGTCGCTGTTCAAGACGATGAGTCCCGAATCGCTGACGTTGGAAGACGCGCTGAAACTGCTGAGCCTGCCGCGCGAAGTCGGCTCCTACGATGAGGCGAACGCCGAAACCGGCGAAATGCAAACGGTTACGGTCATGGCCAACAATGGCCGTTACGGCCCGTACCTGACCAAGACCGGTGCCGACGGCAAGTCCGACACGCGTTCGCTGGCTTCCGAAGACGAGATCTTCACCGTCGACTTGGAGAAGGCCAAGGAACTGTTCGCGCAGCCGAAGTACGGACGCGGTCGTGGACGCGGCGCGGCCAAGCCGCCGTTGCGCGACTTGGGCACCGATCCGGAAACCCAGAAGCACGTGACCATCAAGGACGGCTTCTACGGCGCGTACATCACCGACGGCGAGACAAACCGTACACTGCCGAAGCAGTATGCGCCCGAATCGATCGAACCGGCCGAGGCGTTCCGCCTGCTGGCGGAGAAGCGCGCGCAGGGGCCGTCGAAGCGTCGTGGCCGCAAGACGGCTGCGAAGGGAGCCAAGAAGGGCGCTGCCAAAGGAGCGAAATCCGCGAAGAAGGTGAGCGCGACCGAACAGGCGCGTGCCGACCGCCGTGCCAAGGTGCGTGAACTGGCCGACAAGGGTTGGGCGAATACGCGTATAGCGAAGGAGATCGGCTCCACCGCGTCCACCGTGAAGGCTGACGTCGACTGGCTGACCGCCAACGAAGGCTACGCGCGTCCTGAAGTCGTTCCCGCACGCTGACGTTATGTGGCGCGCGAAACGTCGCACGATCTGATGTTCCGCAAGACAATCGGCATCGTGCGACACCAAGCCGTGGGCCGAATGGCCGGGCACGGCAGGGGCGCACGGTACAGTGAAAGGCATGCAGGGCACTTTTATCTCGTTTGAAGGCGTTGACGGCGTGGGCAAGACCACGCAGGTCGAACGGTTGCGCGCATATGTTGAATCTCAGGGCCGCGAATGCGTGGTCACGCGCGAGCCGGGCGGCACCGCATTGGGCGTGGCGATTCGCAAAATGCTGTTGCACGGCGTGGATACGGGGGATGAGAACGATTGTGCCGACATCGCCCCGCGTACGGAGCGCTGTTGTTCGCCGCCGACCGCGCGCAGCACGTCGCGGAAGTGATTCTGCCCGCTCTGCAACGCGGCGCGGTGGTCATCACCGACCGGTATCTCGATTCCTCTTTGGCGTACCAGGCGGGCGGCCGCGAGCTGACGGCCGCGGAAATCCGAAACCTGAGCATGTGGGCCACGAACGGTCTGCTGCCGGAACGCACGTATCTGCTGGATATGGATCCGGCGCAATCGCATGCGCGGCTGCAGCATGCCGAAGACCGCATGGAGGCGGCCGGCAACGACTTCCAGCGTCGCACACGCGTCGCGTTCCTCGACTTGGCTGAACGTGAGCCGGAACGGTTCCACGTCATTGACGCAAGCCAGTCCATCGAAGACGTGTGGGCGCGTATCAAAGCCGATTTCGACACCGTGAGCACCGCTGACGGGGGTATCGCATGAGCGTGTGGAACTCCATAGTAGGCCAAGCGCAGGTGTCGAACAGCTGAAGGCCATCGCCAGCGGCGACCCGAAGGCCATCGCGCAGTCGTGGCTGATCTGCGGCCCTCCCGGATCGGGCCGTTCCAACGTTGCCCGCGCGTTCGCCGCCGCGCTCGAAAGCCCCGATCATGGCCTGAACGATGAGCCGACCAAAACCACCGAGCAGGTGCTTGCCGGCACCCACCCCGACGTGAGCGTGCTGGCCACCAACAAAGTGACCATCGGCATCGACGAGGTGCGTGACATCATCACCACATCCGAGCAGATGCCCGGCACCGCGCCGTGGCGCATCATCATCATCGAAGACGTCGACCGCATGATGGAACGCACCACCAACGTGCTGTTGAAGGAAATCGAAGAGCCGAGCCCGCACACCATCTGGCTGCTGTGCGCGCCCAGCGCCCAAGACGTGCTGCCGACCATCCGCTCGCGCACGCGCATCGTCAACTTGGCCGTACCGTCCAACCAGGCGGTGGCGAAATTCTTGGAATCGCAAGGTTTCGAGCCGAATATCGCGGCGCGTGCGGCACGATTGTCGGAGGGGCACATCGGCATCGCGAGCCTGTATGCCAAGGACGAACGCGTCATGACGGACCGCGACGAGCTCATCGTCGGCGTGCTCGGCTTGCATCGCGCGTCGGATGCCGTGCTATTGGCTGGCAACCTCATCGACAACGCGAAGGCGCAGGCCGAAGCGGAAGTCAACGTCAAAGCGTCCGAAGCGGAAGCCGATTTCCGCCGCATCAACGGGCTCGGACCCAAAGACCGCATACCCCCGAAACTGCGTGGCGCATACAATGCGATCGCCAAAAAAGACGAGCTCAAACGACGCGCCACCAGACTCACGCGTGACGTGCTCGACCGTGCGCTCAATTCGGTCGCCAGTATCTACCGTGACGTGGCGGTGCTGCAGAACAACGCCGAGGACGCGGTGGGGCTCATCAACCTCGAAAACCGTTCCGCCATCACGGAATTGTCGGTACGGCTCGACCGTACGGGGGCCGTGCGCCGGCTGGAGGACATCGCCACCGCGCGCCGCAGGCTCAATGGCAACGGCAATCCGGTTTTGGTGTTCGAAGCGCTGTTCTGCGCGCTGATTCCGTGATTTTCGTAATTTCCAGTAATTACCGGCGATTCGATTCGCGATTCACCGGCGGAACACCGAGGAATCCCGCACAATAAGCTGCGGGGCAAGCATGACACGGGGCGCGCGCACGCTGCCGCCTGGCGCAGCAGCCGTCTCCGCCGCGCCTCCGGCAGGACCGGAAGCCAGCAATCGCAAGCATTCCGACACAATACGCTCAAACGGCGCACGCACCGACGTCAGACGGGGCATGGTGGTACGCGCGATGGCGGAATCATGGTAGCCGACCACCAGCACGTCCTCCGGCACGCGGATTCCCAACGCGTCGAACGCCACCATCACGCCGAACGCGATCGCATCGTCGGCGCAGACCACGGCTTCCGGCTGTACGAGCGGCCCGTTGAACAGCCGCATGGCGCAATCGAAACCGCGCTGCACGGTACGTTCGCCGAACTGGTTCCAGTTTTCGCTGGTGGCAAGCCCGTAAGTGCGCATATGCGTGTGGAATGTGGCGAACAGTTCCGCCGATTCGAAAGACAGCTCGTTGCCGGCCATGTATGCGGCGGACGCGATGCCCTGCTCGGCCAGATGTTTGACGATCGCCTCCATCGCGGCGTTTTCGTCGATGCCTACCACGGACACGCGCGGCGCGGTCTGCCGTCCGCAGATCTGCACGATCGGCAGCGTGTTCGCGTACTGGTTCAGCGTTCCGGCAAGGTCAGTGCCGGCTGCGGGCACCACGATCAGCCCGTCCACATGGCGGTTGGCCAGCGATTCGATGCGTTCCGCCTGCGCTTCCTGCGTGGCTCCGATGCCCAGCAGCAGTTGCTGCGATTCGGTGTCGATGGTCGGCTCGATCTCGTCGAGCAGTTGCGCGGCGAACGGTTCCGTGGCGCTCGGAATGACCAGACCGATGGTTTTCGTCACGTCGCTGCGCAGCGCGCTCGCTGCATAGTTGACTGAATAGCCGAGTTGTTTGGCGGCTTCGCGCACGCGGCGGGCGATATCGTCGTCCTTGCCGCGTTTGCCGGACAGCACGCGTGAGACGGTGGCGATGGACACGCCGGCCGTCGCCGCGACGTTGGTGATTGAGCTGCCGCTGTCGGTTCTGCCTGCCATGCGCTGTCCTTTCCGTCGTGTCCGGCTTGCGTTTGCCGGCTCCCTAAGTGTTTTTCAAAATGCCCTAGAGGGTGCCCTGAACCCTGTGTGCTTCTCGGTCAAAGGTCTGGTCTGATGAACCGGTTCGAGCCGCGAAGAACCTATTAAGAATAGAACGACCGCCCGTCGAATATGGCGGGCGGTCGAAACGTTCGTACGTCAGTGCGTCAGTGCGTTATGCGCGGTGCGTCACTCGGCGTTGACGAGGATGTTGGCCAGGTTGTCGGCCACGGCCTCGGCGTTGTCGCCTTCGACGTTGATGACCACGGTGTCGCCCTGCTTGATGCCCAGACCCATGATGGACAGGATGGAGCCGGCCGGAACGGCGTTGCCGCCTTCCTTGGCGATGGTCACGGTCTGGCCGGAAGCGGTGACGGCCTGTGCGAACATGGCGGCCGGACGGGCGTGAATGCCGACCGGATCGTTGATGACGAGATTGCGGGTTGCCATAATGGTCTCCTTTGTTGTGGTTGGTGGTTGGTTTGCTTACGTTGGGTTGTCTCGATATTTACACGTCGATGTATATCGATTTTTGCATATCGATTGCATTATGCGGCTTTTGCCGGCATCTGCATTTCTTGCGATTATCATAGCACAGTTTTTACGAAACACAGAAAACGTTTACCGGTTTTGTTTTGCGGGAATTTCGTGTATACTAATCGCAGGCTGAAAATGATTTACCGGCAAAGACGGTGGGGATCATTGCAGTAACTCACCTACGCAAGGCGGGCATAATCCTGCAATCGTTTGCGTATCCATATTTTTTCCCAAGGAAACAGGAAAAGGAGTTCTCATGAACATTAAGGGTGTTGGTATCGGTCGTGGCGTCGCAGTCGGCCCGGTCATTCGCATGGCCGCTCCGCTGCCGGAACCGTCGGACGCTCCGCGCGCCGAAAGCATCTCCGCGGAAACCGAAATCGCCCGCGTCGAAAAGTCGCTCGCCCTCGTCAACGCCGACCTGAACCGTCGCGCCGAAGAAGCCGCCAACGGCGACGAAGGCGCCAAGCAGGCCGCCCCGATCCTGCAGGCCATCGCCATGTTCGCCTCCGATCCGTCCCTTGCACAGTCCATCAAGGACCTCATCAACCAGGGCAAGACCGCCGAGCGCGCCGTGCTGGAAGGCTTCGGCGCGGTCGAAGACATGTTCCGCGCCATCGGCGGCTACCAGGCCGAGCGCGCAGCCGACCTGCATGACGTCGGCCAGCGTGTGATCGCCGACTCATGGGCGCTCCCGCCCCAGGCCTGCCGGTCAGCGAAACCCCGTTCGTGCTCGTCGCCGAAGACCTGTCCCCGGCCGACACCGCCGCGCTCGACATGAGCAAGACCCTGGCCATCGTTACCTCCCAGGCGGTCCGACCTCCCACACCGCCATTCTGGCGCGCGCCCGTGGCATCGTCGCGGTCGTCTCCGCCGCCGAAGCCGCCGAACTTGAGAACGGCACCAACGTCATCGTCAACGCAGCCAAGGGTGAGATCGTGGTGAACCCGAGCGAAGACGAGATCGCCGCCGCCGAAGCCGCCAAGTCCCGTGCCGCCGCAGCCAAGGAACTGCGTGGCAAGCCGGGCGCCACCAAGGACGGCCATCTCATTCCGCTGCTCGCCAATGTCGGTAAGCCGTCCGATGCCGCGAAGGCGCTGGAATACGGCGCCGAAGGCGTTGGCCTGTTCCGTACCGAATTCCTGTTCATCGGCAACTCCGAGCCGCCGAGCGTCGAAGAGCAGACCAAGGCCTACACCGAGCTGCTCAGCCAGTTCCCGGGCAAGAAGGTCGTGATCCGCATGCTCGACGCCGGCGCCGACAAGCCGCTGCCGTTCCTGACTCCGGAAGATGAGCCGAATCCGGCCCTCGGCCTGCGTGGCCTGCGCACCCTGCGCGCCACATGGACGTGCTCGAAGGCCAGCTCAAGGCGCTCGCCGCCGCCGACGCCGTAACCGACGCGAACCTGTGGGTCATGGCCCGATGGTTGCCGACCAGCATGAGGCCGACTACTTCGTCAAGCTCGGCAAGAGCTTCGGTCTGAAGTTCGTGGGCGCTATGGCCGAAGTGCCGTCGATCGCCTGATGGCCGACAAGGTGGCCGACGTGGCCGACTTCGTGTCCATCGGCACCAACGACCTGACCCAGTACACCCTTGCCGCCGACCGTACCCTCGGTTCCGTGGCCAACTACCAGACCGCATGGCATCCGGCGGTGCTGCGCGCCATCAAGATGATCTGCGACGCGGGCAACGCCAAGGGCATGCCGGTGGGCGTGTGCGGCGAGGCCGCGGCCGATCCGGATCTGGCGGTCGTGCTGGCCGGTCTCGGCGTCAACTCGCTGTCCATGACCCCGGTGGCGCTGGACGACGTCCGCGCGGCCCTCGCCGAAGTCACCTTCGAAGAGGCCAAGGCCAAGGCGGCTGCAGCCTCAACGGCGACTTCTACAAGCCGGCCGAGTGATTTTTCCCCTTCTTTCTATCACTCGGCTATTCCGGACTTTGCGGCTGCGTTATCGTGGCCGCAGGTTCCGCCACTGCAAATGTGCCTATGAGAGCGATTCGGTTCTGATGGGCCCTGTTTCCCGGAATGACCCCGTTCCGTGCGATCGCCGCGCGGACGGGGTCGTTTCGGCTGAGGGTTGCGCCGATTGCTGCGATTGCATCGATTGAGCCACCGGCGTAGACGCGTCATACGGCCGCGTCGCGTCACGCGCATGCGCGATACTGGAAGCATGAAGATTTCCGCAGATTTCACCGTCATTCCCGACGCGTTCGCCAAGCGGCGCCGCCTGAGAACTGCATCGACGGCACTCCGATCGTTTCCTTCCCCTTCTATATCGACGAGCTCGACCCGTCCGTGCAGTTCCTGCATTGGGAATTCGTCGATCCCGATTCCATTCCGGTGTGCGGTTTCCAGTGGAACCATTGGTCGCTCGCCAATCTGCCCGTGGACGCGCTGATGTACGATTTCAACGATTCACATGCATTGGCGATTCCGGCCGATTTTTCCCGCACGGTTTCCGCGATGATTCCCGAGACGGTGCAGGGACGCACGTCCGCCGCATCGCCGTTGTTGAAAGGCCGTAGCGACGATCCCGCCGTCACCATGCGTTACAACGGTCCGTATCCGCCTGATCGGGATCACGAATACTACCTGCACGTATGGGGCACCACCGCGCCTCTCAATGGTCTCAATCAAGGCTTCTGGCTCAACGAGATGGAACGCGCGTTGCGTAATTCCGGTGCGATCGCGGACCAAGGCGCTATCTTCCTGACCGGCAAGGCGTGACCGGCGAAACCGGCGAGAACAGCCGGCAAGGCGCAAACCGCGTAATCGCAAGAAAATACCAAAGAATACTGCAAACGTAAACAAAACAAACGAAAGGAACCTACATATATGGCATGCACCACGATTCTGGTCGGCAAGGACGCAAGTTATGACGGATCGACCATCATCGCCCGCAATGAGGACAGCGCGAACGGCGAATTCTGCCCGAAGCGCTTCATCGTCGTCAAGCCGGACGAGCAGCCGCGCCACTATAAGAGCGTGCTGTCCCATGTGGAAGTGGATCTGCCGGACGAGCCGTTGCAGTACACGGCCGTGCCGAACGCGGATCTGAAGGAAGGCATTTGGGGCGAAGCCGGCGTCAATGAGGCGAATGTGGCCATGAGCGCCACCGAAACCCTCACCACCAACGAGCGCGTGCTCGGCGCCGACCCGTTCGTGGAACTCACCCCAGCCAAAGGCAAGAAAGGCGAAGACGGCTACGAGCCGGAAGTGCCCGGCGGTATCGGCGAAGAGGACTTCCTTACCCTCGTGCTGCCGTATGTCAAGACCGCCCGCGAAGGTGTAACCCGTCTCGGCGCGCTGCTCGAACAGTACGGCACCTACGAGATGAACGGTGTCGCCTTCTCCGATGTGGATGAGATCTGGTGGCTTGAAACCGTCGGCGGCCACCACTGGATTGCCAAGCGCGTGCCGGACGAAGCATACGTGACCATGCCGAACCAGCTCGGCATCGACGAATTCGACCTTGACGATGCCCTCGGCGACCAGGAGGAGCATATGTGCTCCGCGGACCTCGGTGAATTCATCGAACGCAACCACCTCGACCTGGCCGTGGAGAACGTCACCCCGTTCAATCCGCGTGACGCGTTCGGCTCCCACTCTGATTCCGACCATGTTTACAACACCCCGCGCGCTTGGTACATGCAGCGCTTCCTCAACCCGTACGACGAGCAGTGGGACGGTCGGGACGCCGACCACCAGCCGACTTCGGACGACATTCCGTGGGCCCGCCAGCCCGATCGCAAGATCACCATCGAGGACGTGAAGTACGTGTTGAGCTCCCACTATCAGGGCACCCCGTACGATCCGTACGGCAAGCTCGGCGACCAGCATTCGCGCCACATGTTCCGTCCGATCGGCATCAACCGTCAGAGCCAGCTGTCCGTCATGCAGATCCGCCCGTACCGCCCGCAGGTCAACCGTGCCGTGCAGTGGATCGCCTACGGCTCCAACCCGTTTAACACGCTCGTGCCGTTCTTCCCGAACGTCGACTCCACGCCGAAGTATCTTGAGGACACCACCACGCGCGTCACCTCCGAGAACTTCTACTGGGAGAACCGCATCATTGCGGCCCTGTGCGACGCCAGCTTCGCCGACACCGCCAATGCGGTGGAGCGCTACCAGGAGAAGACCGGCGGCATGGGCCACCGCATGGTAGCCGCCACCGACGAGCAGATCGACCGACTGGTGGAAGGCGTGGTCGACGAATTCGACGCCGAAGACGAGATCGGCGACGTGCAGCCGATGGAACCGGACGAAATCATCGAAGCCGTCCGCAACAACGAAGCCCGCGAAGTGCTCGCCACCGCCAACGAGACCATGGCCGCGCAGCTCAAGGAGGAAACCGACAAGCTGCTTGACTCCGTGCTCTACACCACCAGCATGAACATGAAGAACGGCTTCCACATGTCCGACTTCTGATATTTTCTGCGATTGCGCAATCGCAAGAAATTCTACGAAAACCCGCGTAGCAACCGGCTTCCGCACAGCGTTCGCCACAAACAGTTCCGTATGACGGTCGGCGCGCGTCCGCTGTGCGGGAGCCGGTTTTCTTTGGTGGCGCGTGCTTATTAGAATGGCGATCGTCTTTGCTTTTCCGCTCGTGCCGGCGCGCGTTGCATAGGCGATGTCTGTCGCGTACGTTGTGCGCCATACAGCGGAATGCTTTCCCAAGAAAGGAACCCAGTGACCAGCATTGAGGATTTCACCAGCCAATACGGTCTGGTGCAGAAGATTGATGCGTTCGCTATCTCGATTATCTGAAGAACAATCCGGATGCGCCGCGCAAGTATGGCAAGGTCGTCCTCGTCACCGCCGACACCCCGCTGAAGGCGTCCCGCGGCGAAGGCAAGACCACCACCACGATCGCGCTGATCGACGCGTTGCGCGAACGTGGCATCGACGCGGCAGCCGTGCTGCGCCAGCCGAGCATGGGCATCACCGCAGCCGGTTCCAAGGGTGGCGCGTCGGGCGGCGGCAAGGCCTCCCTGACCCACCCGGAGCTGATCGACTGGGGTCTGTGCGGTGAAATGGGAGCCATCGAGGCCGCCCAGAACCTGTTGGTCTCCTTTGCGGAGAAGGCTGTTGACGACGGCAAGCTGGACACCATCCTCGTACCGCGCGTCTCCGAAGTGCCGTCCCGTTCCCTGCGCCAGATCGCAGTGACCGTGGAAAGGGCGACGTGGCTGAGCGTGTGGTGCTCACCCCGACCTGCGAGCTCATGCAGATCGTTGTGCTGTCGCGTTCCATGGATGAGATCTCCGAGCGCGTTGCCAAGATGGTCGCCGGCACGAAGGATGGCAAGGCCGTGACCTTCGGCGAATTCGTTGACCTGTGGCGTATCACCGGCATCCTCGGCGACGCCGTGAAGCCAGCCAAGACGGAGACCGTGAACGGCTCTCCGGTGTACGTGCACGGCGGCCCGTTCGCCAACGTGTCCATCGGCATTCCGACGCTGGTTTCCGTGGAGATGGCGTGCGCGCTGCATGACGTGGTCATCGTCGAAGCCGGCTACGGCACCGACGCTGGTGCGCAGAAGTGGCTCGACATCGCCTGCCGCGAATACGACGCGCAGTGGCCGTCCGCAGCCATCGTCGTGACCCGCGCTTCCACGTGGCGCGACGATCCGGATCTGGCATGGCGCTACCCGTTCCACGTCCAGCGCCTCGAAGGTCTTGATATTCCTACCTTCCCGCTTATCAACCTGTGGGATGGCGAGGATGATCAGATTCCGGCGCTCAAGGACACCGCCAAGGAACTGGAATTCCGCGACCCGATCATCGGCAACCTGTACCGCGACGGTGGCGACGCGCTCGCCCCGCAGCTCGATGCGTTCGTCGATGCCGTGACGAACGGTTCTATGCCGGCCGAACCGCACAGCCACAAGGGCATGGCTCTGGTGGAGAACGTGCGTTGGGTCGCCGAGCATGCGTATGGCGTTCCGGCCGACCGTGTGATTCTGAAGGACGGTTTCGCCGAGTCGTTGCAGGCCGCCGAGGGTCTGTGCGCCAGCGCGGGCATCGATTTCGGCTCGCTTGCTCTGGTCGCGGTGAAGTCTCCGGCCACCATGACCGACAACGACCGCGCTCCGGAAGCCGAGCGCACCGTCACGCTGAAGAAGGTCGAAGTGCATTCCGGCGCGGGCCTGGTGCACGTGAACCTCACCACGTCGCTGACCACCCCGATGCCGAAGATCGTCTGATTTTCTTGCGATTGCGCCGCGTGGCGGTACGTCCCGTACCGTCGAGGGCGCTCGCTAATCGTTGATTCGGCGTAAATACAAAGCCGCTGGTCCCGTTCGGGCCGGCGGTTTTTTTCGTGGGTGATACCTTTACGTTGTCCGTTTGTGGGTGCGGGCGTGCTTGCATGTGCGCCCCCTTTTGCTCACGAGTTGCGGAATGGGGCGATTTTTCTCTCTTATGAGCAAAAGGGGGTATGATTACTGACGATTTTGCCGGTTTTCATACCCCTTTTCGCTCACGTCCCGTAGAAAAGGCCCGTTTCTCGCTTTTGTGAGCGGTCGGGGGTGCTGATATTGCGATTTCCCTGCCGTAGTCAGGCGAGCTTCCTAGACGTGCTTCCCGTAGGTGAGGTGAGAGGTTTGCAATATGGGCAAACCTCGAAGGAACGGTGGAACTTCGTCAGAAGTTTCCACCGTTCCAGCCCCAGTCAGTCGTGGCGGTGTAGCGGATGTAAGTGCGGTCGGCCGGAATGCCCAGCTCCTTGCCCAGCGCGGCCATGATCTGCTCCGTCAGCTTCTCCCAGGCGGAACCCGGCACGGAACGGCCGAACACATTCACTTCCACGTATGCGGCCGGCTTGGAATCGTCACCGCCGAAATAAATCGGCATATTGTCTTCGAACGGGCACATCAGCCAGCCTTCAGACTTGCCGGGAACGGCAGAAATCGCCTTGCCGTAGGCCGTCTTCAGCGCCTCGCGCTGCCCAGGGGTGGTGGATACGGAAACGTGCGTGTGGATGACTGGCATTGCTGCTCCTTGCAATCGTTGAAATATATTGTTCTTCGTTACCCAAGTTTAGGTGGTCTGCGCGCGAGTGTTAAATATCCCGTGTGAGAAAACTGATTGAACAGCTTATGAAATTCGGCATTGTGGGTGTGATCGCTTCATCATCGACTGGGGTATTCTAAACATTCTCGTCGGCGCCTTCCACATGCACAACGTGCTCGCCGCCACCATCTCGTTTATCATCTCGTTGATCTTCAACTATGTCGCCAGCATGAAGATGGTGTTCAAGCATCGTGAGGACATGGCTCGCTGGATGGAGATCGTCATCTTCGTGGTCGGCGCGGTGATCGGCCTGTTTATGAACGACGCCATCATCTGGATTTCCACGTACGGCATGAACCATGATGCGTATGTCTCTCAAAGCGCCGAATATCTGATCCGTACCAACGTGGGCAAGCTTATCGCCACCGCCGTGGTGATGGTGTGGAACTTTGTGACGCGCAAGTGGTTGTTGGACGATACGCATACCAACGCCACGAACCGTCTGAAGAAGAAGGAAAACCGCCTGACTCCGGAACAGCTGGAAGCCAAGTGGGAGAACAGCTTCTCGCACAAGCTCGGCGTGTGGTCGCTGGAACATACGCCCAAGGGCTGGCCGAAGTAACTCCCAAATAACGGGGTAACGAAAAGCGCGTCCGAATCCATTGCGATTCGGACGCGCTTTTCGTTATGCGGATTGTCTGCCGTGCCTGCCGGTTACCCGTCGGCATCCGGCACATGCTCCGTCACACGCTCACGCTGGTGAGCATCGGCTGCTCCGTGGATTCCTTGATCTGCTTGAAGCCGAACAGGGCGATCACCAGCGAAGCCAATGCCAAAGTCGTCACCACGATGAAGCCGCCATGCGAGCCCATGCGGTCGATGAACTGTCCCGCGATCGCGGAGCCCACCGAACCGCCGATCGAATTCATCGCGCCCATCCAGGCCATGCCTTCCGTGAAGCGCGTGGGCGGAACCAGGTGCAGCATCAGCTGGTTGCCGTTCACCCACGTCGGAGCCTGGCAGACGCCGATGCACAGGTAGATGATCATGATCACCCATAGATGCTTAGCGAACATGAATGAGCCGATGCCCAGATTCACCACCGCAAGGCAGAAGTAGAAACGTTTCCACAGCGGAATCTTCCAATTCTTCGCGCCGTACACAAGTGCGCCGATCAGAGAGCTGAGCGAGAAACAGGCGAATACGAAACCGGTGTACTGCTTCATATGCGCTTCCGTGGCGAATGCAACAATCGAAATGCTGGCAGCTGACTGGAATGCCCCCAGGCCGAACCACGTCACACACACGGCGATCAGGCCTGGCCCCCAAATCGACTCCTTGCGTCCGGCCTTCACCTCCGCCTCGGCCTTCTCCATCGCAGCCTGCACCTCGGCCGCCGTCTTGCCTTCCGCACGCGCCTTGTTGCGCGCGTACTCCACCGCGGCCTCGGCCTGCAGCGCCTTGGACCGGGCGGCCTCGCGCTCGCGGTACTCCTTGCGGGTCATGCCCGCCTCGCGGGCCAGCTGGGTCTGCGACTTCGGCTCGGTCGTAAGCTCCGTCAGGAACATCAGCGCGCCGATCACCACGCACATGCCGGTGAACGAGAACGCCAGCAGTCCGGAGATCACGGCCAATGTGGACGCCAGCGGATTGCCGATAACCCACATGCACTCGTCGAATACGCCGGACAGCGACAGCGCACGGTTCGTCTTCTCCGCATCGCCCTTGAGCAGCGTCGTCCAACGTTGACGGCTCATCGCGCCCCACGGCGGAATCGCGGCCATGAACGGCACTATGCAGAACAGGATCCACGACGGCACGCGTGCGGTGATGCAGGAGACCAGCGCGATCGCCGCCACCATCCACACGATGATTGTGGGAATCGACACCTGCCGTTGACCGAATTTGTCGACCAGCTTGCCGAGCACCGGGCTCGCCACGGCCAGCGCGATCGCCTGCACGGCCGTCAGCGCGCCCGCCAGCGAATAGTTGCCGTAGTAATGCTGCACGGAAATCGTGATCGTCATGCCGACCATTGGGAACGGCATGCAGGCGATTACCGATCCGACGGAGAATCGCGCGGTGTGCGGTATGCGAAGCAGCTCCGCATACCCTCCGAAAAGACGTTGGCCGATGTCTTTGACGCCGACGAGGACATTGTTGGTCATGCTTGCCGCTCCTTTCCGCTCACGGTTTCGCTCGTGACGTCCGCAGCTTTGCGTCGCGTGCGGACTGATGGTGGTGGTTCCCCTGAATTATTGGTTAACCGCTTCCGATACCAGCTCGCTGCCCCAGCCGTCCGAACACGTCAATCGATTGACATGTTTGACATGCCGCACACGGGGAGAAAGGTGGGATGGTGCGTGTTGTTTGTGTGTCTTTGTTGACCAAGGCAACTTTATGCGCAGGTACCGTCGTGACACGCGGTACATTAGGGCAGGAACCAATATTCGAATCGACGAATTTTTTCACAGGGCCGGCGACCGGCGAAACGTGCTGAGCCAGCACGTGGCCGGCAGGTCCGAAACGCAAGAAAGGCGGCCAATATGCCGGCGATAACCATCCATTTCGTGCGCCACGGCAAAGTGGAGAACCCCGGGCACCTGCTGTACGAGCGGCTGCCCGGTTTCCACCTGTCCGACGTGGGCGTGCGCATGGCGCAGGCCACCGCGCATTACATCGCGGTCAGCCCGCAGCTGAACACCGTATCCGCCGTCTACTCGTCGCCGCTGGAACGCACGCGCGAAACGGCGGGGGAGATCCTCGAATCGCTGAATTCGGTACGTGGACTGCGCGGCGAGGAACCGCTGGAGCTGCAGACGGACGAACGCCTCATCGAAGCGCGCAACGAATTTCGCGGCAAGCGTATCGGCTTCGGCGAAGGCGCGCTGTGGAAGAACGGCAACTGGAAGCTGGTACGCAACCTGTGGAAGCCGAGCTGGGGCGAAAGCTACCAGTCGATCGCGCATCGCATGCAGGACTTCGCCCTGGAGAAAGTGGCGGAATACCCCGGCAAACAGATCGTGGTGGTCAGCCACGAATCGCCGATTTGGAGCTACCGGCACATGCTGGAAACGGGGCACCCCGAACACAACATGCTGTTGCGCCACACCGCGCTCGCTTCTATCACCTCCATCACTTACGATTGCAATACCGGGAAAATAATGTCCATTACGTACGCCGATCCGGCGGCGGACGTCGAATAATGTGAACCAAAACATGCGGTGGCTCAATCGCGGTCGGGGATGACTGCGGTTCGGGCCGGCCGCACGATATACAAGGAGAAAGTATGTCTTTTGTATACGACCAGAAGGTCGTCGACTCGATGTACGGCTCGCACGTGGTCTCCATGGCAGTTGACTACGGTGTCGATCTGGTCAAGATGTGGCCGTTGCAAACGAACCAGGAACTGGAAAACGATGTCAAATATGCGGAGAACCTGCAGGTGATGTTCTCCGGCATGATGACGCAGGTGCTGCTGAAACGCTCCGAAGAAGTCGACCAGTCGGTTGCGGAAGCCGTATACGAAGGCATGGATGTGCTTCCCGGCGTCGATCCGGAAATCATCCGCACGCTGATGGATGCCAACCGCGCCTATGACGTGATGGCCTCCTACCACGGGGTCGACGGCATCGAACTGTTCATGGAAACCGCCAGAATACTCGGCATCGACGTGGAGACCCGAATCGAAAAGGAAATCCAAGACCTCATGGAGAACCTCTCACGCACTATGCGCAGCGCCTCCGGATTCGAAGTCGACGATGACGTGGCGGAAAACGTCGGCATCTGCCAGTCGGCCACGGTGGACCGCAACGAATTCGCAAGACGCTACCTCGCCTCGATGACGGTTCTCGACGCGCTGATAAACCTCATGTGCTATGGCACCGACGATTCGCAGGAGCAGGCCATCCGCGTGCTGCCGGTGCTGCTGTTCGTCAACGCCATGCGCAACCAGCTGTCGATTCCGCCCACTTTCATCAACGCCGAACAGCTCATCAACCTGTTTGGTCTGCGTGACACCGCCCGCCAGTTCGGACGGCCCCAGTCGGTGTTCGACAGCTCGTTCAACCCGCTGACGTTCTCCACCACCGTCAAGTACCTCGCTTTCTTCGCGGGGCAGGAATGGCTGCGGCATATGAGGTTCCTGGAGTGGGACCCGAAGCAGGCCGAACAGGACGCCAAAGACGAGGACGAGCGCAAAAGCAGGGAAGCGCTCGCAAAGAAATACAATTTGACGAGCGATGGCGATAACGCGGCTTCCGACGCGGATTTGGATTCGTCTGCAGACTCGAATTTGTCTGAGGATTCGGACTCGTCGGAAGAGGCCGGTTCGGAGCCGACCGAGGAATAAGTGTTGCGGGCGGTCGTGTGACGTCTGACGGTGAAGGCTTTGCGTGTACTTGCGTTGCGTGCGCTTGTGCTTGCGCTCGAATTGCGCGTGGCCGTCGCCTATCCCACGCGTTACATCCGCAACGACGTCACTACCCGTAACGAATGATCTGAAACGAATAATCCCGGTATCCTGCGATTGCACAGGATACGGATTATTCGTTATTCGTTATGGTGTGCCACGTTTTGTGTGGCGATAGGCGGGGATCAGAGCGAAATCAGAGCTGCTGATCGGTGCCGTTCGCCGGATCATTCGGTACTGCCGGAGCGTCCGAATCCGCCGGAGCGTCGGTATTCGGCTGCTCGTGCGGATGCTGGAACTGGGCCGGCACTTCCGGCATCGGTGGAATGGACGGTGTCGGAGGCATGGTCGGAACAGCCGGCATCGGAGGCATAGACGGTACGGACGGAGCCTCCGCCAGCGGATTCTGCTGAGGTGCGGCGTATTGCGGCGCGGCGTGCTGCTGCGCGGCGTCATACTGCGGTGCCGGAGCTGTGTACGAATCGGCCGGAGTCGCTGGTGCCGTGTACGGCGTGGCCGGTGCCGCAGCCGCCGGATTGGTCGGCAGCGGGACGTTGCCGTACGAGGTGGCCTGCGCCGCATACGGGTCTGCCGGAGCCTCGCCCGTGGCGGGAGCCCATGCGTTGGAAGCCGTAGGAGCGTCGAAACGCGCGCCTTCCGGATTGGAATCGCGGGCCATCAGCACAAAGTAGAACACACCGCTGGCAATGAAGGCCAGCACGCCGAGGATCAGCAGGACAACGCCGCCGATGCTGACGCTGTTGCCCGCCTCCAACGACCTGAACGAAAGACTGCTGCCGATGATGAGGATCAGACCGATGGCGAAGAAGATTCCGGCGGCCGCCTGTACCGCGTAGATGATGGCCAGCACGGTGCCACGCATGTTGATGTCATGCAGACGACGTACGCCAAGAGCGATGGTCGGCACAAGCACGACGAGTCCCCAAATGGAGGAGAACGAGTCTCCGACGGTGGCGATCACGCCGGAATCGGTGAGGTTCCTCAACGTGCGGAACACGAGTCTCAACACGAAAGTGACGACGGTATAGGTGAGGAACCACCACCAGAACTCGCTACGCGAGGCGCGGCCCTTGAACACCGCGTACTTCTTGAAGAAACGGACGATCGCCTCGCCCAGGTTGCAGCCATATGCGGGCATGTCAAGCGGCGCGGTCAATGCGAAGAAGCTATTGCCCGACTGCGGTTGCGGTGCCGGCTGCCCGTAATTCGCGGCTGGAGCCTGGCCGTACTGAGGGGCCTGTCCATATTGAGGGGCCTGAGCGTACTGCGGAGCCTGGTTGTATTGCGGTTGCGGTGCTTGGCCGTACTGCGGAGCCTGACCATACTGAGGTGCCTGGTTGTAGTTCGGGGCGGCGTACTGGGCGCCTGCGCCTGCCCGTAATCCGGCGTGCCGTACTGCGGTGCCGGCTGCGGCACCTGCGGATTGTATTGGTTGGGGTCCGTCATTAGAGTGCCCTTTCACAAAACGGTGACTAAAGAATAAAGAAAGTCGCTTCATACATTACTCCTTTGCCGATGTGAAGATAGGGAAAAATATTGCAGTATGGAACGCTGCGGAAGAAAAACGGCGATTGGGTCGTGGCACGTCCGGTTTGCGCGGCACAATGGAGCTATGACTGAAGTTGAAAATACCAAACCGGAACTTCCTGAAAACGTTCGTGTGCGTTTCTGCCCGTCCCCGACCGGCATTCCGCACGTCGGCATGGTCCGCACCGCACTGTTCAACTGGGCTGAGGCCCGCCACACCAAGGGCACGTTCGTGTTCCGTATCGAGGATACGGACGCCCAGCGCGACTCCGAGGAAAGCTACAACCAGATCATCGAGGCCCTGAATTGGCTGGGCATCGACTGGGATGAAGGCATCAACGTGGGTGGCCCGGACGGCCCGTACCGCCAGTCCGAGCGTGGCGACATCTATAAGGACGTCGCAGCCAAGCTGCTCGAAGCCGGCTACGCCTACGAATCCTTCTCCACTCCTGAGGAGATCGAGGCCCGCAACGTGGCCGCCGGCCGTCCGAAGGCTTTCGGCTATGACGGCTACGATCGCAACCTCACCGAAGAGCAGAAGGCCGCGTTCCGCGCGGAAGGCCGCAAGCCGGCCCTGCGTATCCGCATGCCCGACGAGGACGTCGCTTTCGACGACCTTATCCGCGGTCGCATCGAATTCAAGGCCGGTTCCGTGCCGGATTACGTGATCGTGCGTCCGAACGGCGACCCGCTGTACACGCTGACCAACCCGGTCGACGACGCATGATGCGCATCAACGTGGTGCTGCGCGGCGAGGATCTGCTGAGCTCCACCCCGCGTCAGATCGTGCTGTACCGTTACCTGATCGAGCTGGGCGTGGCCAAGGAAATGCCGCTGTTCGGCCACATGCCGTACGTCATGGGCCAGGGCAACAAGAAGCTGTCCAAGCGCGATCCGGAATCCAACCTGTTCCTGCACCGTGACAACGGCTTCATCCGTGAGGGCCTGCTGAACTACCTGGCGCTGCTGGCTGGTCCATCGCCCCCGACCGCGACGTGTTCTCCATGGACGAGATGATCGAGAAGTTCGACGTGCGTGACGTCAAGGCCAACCCGGCCCGCTTCGACATCGACAAGGCCATCTCCATCAACGCCGAGCACATCCGCATGCTCGAACCGCAGGACTTCCTGAACCGTTCCGTGCCGTACCTCAAGCGTGACGGCGTGGTGTCCGCCGATTCCTGGGACGCGCTGACCGACCGTGAGCGCGAGGTCCTCACCGCCGCTGCTCCGCTCGTGCAGCCGCGCGTGCGCCTGCTGGGCGAAGTGGCCGGCATGGTCGGCTCCCTGCTGTCCACCGAAGGCTACATCGAGCCGGACGCCGACGCAAGAAGCAGCTGAAGGATTCCGCTCCGGCCGTGCTCGACGCTGCGATCGCGGCGCTGGACGCCGTTGCTGAGGGTGATTGGAAGACCGACTTCCTGCACGAGACGCTGAACAAGGCGCTGGTCGAAGACGGCGGCTACAAGCCGCGTCTGGCTTTCGGCCCGGTGCGCGTGGCCATGAGCGGCCGCCGCGTGTCCCCGCCGCTGTTCGAATCCATGGAAATCGTCGGCAAGGACGTTGCCATGGCTCGACTCAAGGGCCTGCGCGAGCACCTGTGAGCCGTTGAGCTGCTGACTGTTAGCTGAATGATGGAAACCCGCCGGAGTGATTCGGCGGGTTTTCGTTTATGCGGAAGGCTGGTGCGGAATGGCGGAAAATAGCGCGACACGCCGTAAGTTGCGCGACTGTGCTGTTTCGCGTATATTTATCACTCGTTGCGGTTCACAGCCTAGCTGAGAATCACAGCGATAACTCAAGCCCCCGTCGTCTAGCGGTCTAGGACTACGCCCTCTCACGGCGCCAACACCGGTTCAAATCCGGTCGGGGGTACGACGGACAACTTTTCGAAGTTGCCACGCCTGCCAAATTGGGATGTGGTGTAATTGGCAACACAGCTGATTCTGGTTCAGCCATTCTTGGTTCGAGTCCAGGCATCCCAGCCAATGAGCCTCGCAGATGCGAGGGTTTTTTGTTTTTCGCACCTGTCTGTTCACGTCGCTTTGGGCGGTGGGTTGATGGATTTTGCCGGATGCGATGTGGCAGCGCAATCTGCTGACGCCCTGCGTGAATCGCACATGTATCGCCCAATGTTGCATTACCCTAGAAGTATGACCGAATTGCAGCATGCCGCCAAAGCCACGCGCCCGCGCATCCAACCAGCGGAAGAGGGGGACCGTCGACCGCTTTCCGTATCCGCACGGCTTGGCCGCCTGCAATTCCACCAGTCCGGCAAATTCCGCGTATTGCAATTCGCCGACATCCAAGACGGGCCGAAAGTCAGCAAAGACACCATCAGCCTCATCGAGGCCTCGCTTGACGCCACACGCCCCGATCTTGTTATTTTCAACGGCAACCAGATCGCCGGATATGATTCCGCATACGCGCTGACCTCCCGCAAGCGTCGCTGGGACGCGCGTCCGGCATCCGCATCGTCCGAAGCGTCCGGGGAACGCTATGCGGCCGCATTGGAACACACCCGCGAATTGGTGCGAGCCACCATCGAACAACTGGTCCACCCGCTTGCCGACCGCGGCGTGCCGTGGGCTGTGACGTTCGGCAACCATGACTTCCAGTGCGGGCTCGACAATGACGAAATCGAAAGCATCTGCCGCGAATTCCCAGGGTGTATCAATCCGGAACGCGCTGCCGACGGCACGACGGGCATCGCCGTGAAACATGGTGTGAAACATGATGTCGGCGATATGGAACAGGACTTCGGATTGCCGGAACAGCCCGTGATCGCGTGCGCGCCCGGCACATTCGCGTTGTCGGTGACGGACGTCGATCGCACGTATGACGTGTTGGGCTTGGTCTTGCTGGATTCGGGCGATTACGCGCGTTCCGGCGGCTACGGGAGCCCGTCGGAAGCCGCGCTGCGCTTCCTGGCGGATGCGCCGGGGCTGATGGCGACGCAATCGCAGCAGCTGCAACAAGACCGGCAAGATGAACAGGACTCGCCGCGCGAACCGCGCAAGACGCCGTCCACGCTGCCATGCATGGTGTTCCAGCATTTCCCGATCGAACAGTATTATCGCCTGCTCAAGCCGGTCGCGGCCACCGCTGCGCGCGCGATTGAAGGATACCGCAACTTCGCGGGGCGGCATTTCGTGCTCAACGAAGACAAAACGCAACCCGGAAGCTATCTGGGGGAGGGCGTCAGCTGCCCGGATGCCGACAGCGGCGAATTCGCAATCCTTGACAAGGCGGGATATTTTGCGATTTCCGCCGGGCACGACCACCGCAACGCCTTCGTCGGTTCCGTGCCGGTCGGAACCGACGGTGACCGGCAGATGATGATGGTCGCCTCGCCGACCAGCGGTTTTGGCTCATACGGCCCGGTGCCGGCCAAGCGTGCCGCTCGACTGTTCGAATTCGACATCCGCCACCCGTACGAGCCGCGCACGCAGCTGTTGGAATACGACGAGCTGGTGGGCAAACCCAGCGCGGGCAAGGCCTACGCCTACGGCATGACCAGCGAATCGAAGCCCGATTCGGAAGGCATGGACCTGCTCCACAGGCCGACGTGGTGGAGCAAGACGTGGAACAAGCTGGTCTCGCTGTTTCGCCGGTAGCTGTTTGTTGACTAGTCGTTCCGCCGGTAGCCTTTCCGGCGGTGACTATTCCTTTTCCCGACTTTTAGCTTTGAAATGAATACAAAAAAGCTGACGATGGGAACTTTCCATCGTCAGCTTTTACGTTACGTATGCGACTGGTCGCGGACCTGTCAGCGGCCGGAAGACGCCTTGATCAGCGCGTCGGTCAGATACTTGCCGGCGGCCATGACCAGCGGCGCGTAACGGCGGCCGGGGTTGGCACCCATACGGCCATTCGGGCCGGAAATCGAGATGGCGGCGATCACCTGGCCGGACGCGTTGCGAATCGGCGCGGAAATCGAACACACGCCTCATCGCGTTCATTGACCGACTCGGCCCAGCCGCGCTTGCGGACGGCGGTGAGCTTGGCCGCGGTGAACTTGGCGTGACGCAGACCCTGATGCAGGCGTTCGGAATCCTCCCAAGCCAGCAGAATCTGGGCCGCGGAACCGGCTTCCATGGACAGCATCGCACCAACCGGAATGGAATCTCGCAGGCCGGACGCGCGCTCCACGGCTGCGATGCAGACGCGCTGGTCGCCCTGACGGCGGTAGATCTGCGCGGATTCGCCGGTGCGGTCGAGCAGGGTCTGCAGAATCGGCGCGGCGGCGGTCAACAGGCGGTCCTCGCCGGCTGCGGCCGCAAGTTCCGCGAATCGCGAGCCGAGCACGAAACGACCGTGCTGGTCACGCAAAACGAAACGGTGACGTTCCAGCGCGATCGCAAGACGATGCGCGGTCGGACGAGCCAGACCGGTCGCGGAAACCAGCTGTCCGAGCGTGGCCGGACCGGATTCAAGAGCATCGAGAATCTTGACTGTCTTGTCGAGCACGCCGACCCCGGAATGAATTTCGTTGCTTTTCGGGGTGGCTGCGTAATTGCCGTTTGCCTCGTTCGTGGCGTTCATGGCCTGCGTTTTGGGCATGGCGTTGCTCGTATTCGAAGAAGAAGTCATACGCTGAATTATGCCATCTCACATATTGAAATGCAAAATGTATGTGGTTCGCGACTGGGGTAAAGCAGAATATTTACCTTGCTTCCACCAGCTAGCGAAGCTGGGAAAATGCTGAAATTTCAACGATTGCGCATATGCCGTAAGAAGACGGGAAAGTAACTTTTCCGCGTTTGCCGAGCTCGTCCCTCATTCATATCTCATATACCGGCATGAAGGACCTCGAGCCCGTTTCAAGCCCATAGGCTTATAGCACGAAGAATGCGGCAAGGCAATAGCCGCGAGGAAATTAGTGAGGAAAAAATCTGAGGAGGTCCCACAATGGGAACGACATTGGCCGAGAAGATCTGGCCGATCATCTGGTACGCAAGGGTAGCGATGGGGCTCCCGACCTGCTGTACATCGACCTGATGCTCATGCACGAAGTGACCAGCCCGCAGGCGTTCGAAGGTCTGCGTCTGGCAGGACGCAAGCCACGTCACGTCGACCAGCTGATCGCCACGGAAGACCACAACACGCCGACCGTCGACATCGACCGTCCGAATCCGGACGAGACCTCGGCGCTCCAGCTGAGCACGCTGGAAAAGAACTGCAAGGATTTCGGCGTGCGTCTGTGCCCGCTCGGCGACGCTGACCAGGGCGTGGTCCACGCGTTCGCTCCGGTGCTGGGCCTGACCCAGCCGGGCATGACCATCGTGTGCGGCGATTCGCATACCTCCACCCACGGCGCGTTCGGTGCTATGGCCATCGGCATCGGCACCTCCGAAGTGGAGCACGTCATGGCCACGCAGACCCTGAGCCTGAAGCCGTTCAAGACCATGGCCGTGAACATCGAGGGCGACCTGCCGAAGGGCGTCACCGCCAAGGATATTATTCTGGCCATCATCGCGAAGATCGGCACCGGCGGCGGCCAGGGCCACGTCATCGAATACCGTGCGAAGCCATCAAGAAGCTGTCGATGGATGCCCGCATGACCATCTGCAACATGTCCATCGAAGCCGGCGCCCGCGCAGGCATGATCGCCCCGGACGAGGTGACTTTCGAATACCTGAAGGGCCGTCCGCACGCGCCGGAAGGTGAGATGTGGGACAAGGCCGTCGAATATTGGAAGACGCTGAAGACCGATGACGATGCCGTGTTCGACAAGGAAGTGACCATCAACGCCGAAGACCTCGAGCCGTACGTCACGTGGGGCACCAACGGGCCAGGGCGTGAAGATCTCCGGCGTGGTGCCGGATCCGGCCTCCTTCAACGACGAGACCGAGCGTTCCGCCGCCGAGCGTGCCATCGCCTACATGGGACTGAAGCCGGGCATGCGCATCAAGGACATCGCCGTGGACACCGTGTTCATCGGCTCCTGCACCAACGGCCGTCTTGAGGACCTGCGCGTGGCCGCCTCCATCATGAAGGGCCACCACAAGGCCGACAACATCCACCGTGTGCTCGTGGTGCCGGCATCCTCCCGCGTGCGTCTGCAGGCGGAAAAGGAAGGCCTCGACAAGATCTTCAAGGACTTCGGCGCCGAATGGCGTAACGCCGGCTGCTCCATGTGCCTGGGCATGAACCCGGACAAGATGGTGGCCCGCGAACGTTCCATCTCCACCTCGAACCGCAACTTCGAAGGCCGTCAGGGCAAGGGTTCGCGCACGCATCTGGCGTCGCCGGCCGTTGCCGCCGCGACCGCCATCCGCGGCACCATCTGCTCGCCGGCCGACCTGTGAGCCTGCTGCGAGCGCAATCGTAAGTAATCGAAATATCGAAATCGAATATCTATAGGCAATCGAAGGATTTGTTGACATGGAAAAACTGACTACCCTTACCGGCGTGGCCGTGCCGCTTCGCCGTTCCAACGTTGATACCGACCAGATCATTCCGGCCGTGTTCCTGAAGCGCGTGAAGAAAAGCGGCTTCGACGACGCCCTGTTCTACGCGTGGCGCCGCGACCCGGAATTCGTGCTGAACAAGCCGGAATACAAGCAGGGCAAGATCCTTGTGGCCGGCCCGGATTTCGGCATTGGTTCCTCCCGCGAGCACGCCGTGTGGGCGCTGCACGATTACGGTTTCCGCGTGGTGATTTCCTCCCGTTTCGCCGACATTTTCTACGGCAACACCGCCAAGAACGGCGTGCTGGCCGCAATTATGCCGCAGGAATCCATTGAGCTGCTGTGGAAGCTGCTGGACGAGGAGCCGGGCCGCGAAATGACCGTCAGCCTGGAAGACCGTACCGTCACCTGCGGCGATGTGACGTTGCCGTTCGAAGTGAACGACTACACCCGCTGGCGTCTGATGAACGGCTACGACGACATCGACCTGACGCTGCAGCACGAAGACGACATCATCGCATACGAGAAGATGCGCGCCGAAAAGTTCCCGTTCAAGCCGAAGACCCTGCCGGTCAAGCGCGAGCCGGAACAGCCGATCGAATCCGCCCGTGAGGGTGAATACCCTGATTGGCAAGGCCCGTTGGCCGATCGCGGCATCATCTGACGCGATGGCTGGTCGCAGTGCAGTGCACTGCCGACAGGGCCTTGCCCGAGTCCGAAACGAGGGCAGCAATGAGCCTGCGCGCAGCGCAGTCCGTAATTGCAGGACAGGGCCGTTGGCTGATCGCGACGGTAGCCCATTTCATCATTGGCTGACCGCAACCACATCTAACTTTTCCCAAGCCCGGCACCCAAGCCGGGCTTTTTGTTTACCTTCCATCACCTTTCCGCCAACAGCAAATTCCACAAAGCGGTGGCAAAGCGCGCGCAAAGCGGTGGTAAAATCATAATACGACGGCAAAGTGGCGGCAAAGCGAGCGTAAAACGCGTGGTAGGTAAGGCGGTGATGGCCAATGGACGGTAGCGAGCACGATGATGCCTGGTGGTCCCGGGAGGTTCCTCGGATGCGTGAAGGCAACCGTTTGGAAGCGAAACGTGCCAAGGGCGGCCTGCCCCACAGTTTATGGGAGACGTACAGCTCCTTCGCCAATACCGAAGGTGGGCTGATTCTGCTGGGCGTGTCCGAACATGAAGACCATTCTTTGTATATCACCGGAGTAGATGATGCGCGGAACATGGCGCAGGATTTTTGGAACATGGTGCATGATCCATCGAAGGTCAGTGCCGTTGTGCTGAGCGACAACGACGTGGTGATTCGCCATACCTCGCAGGGAGATGTTATTTCCATCGACATTCCTCGTGCGGCGAGGGACTGTATTCCCGTGTACGTGGGCCAGAATCCGATGACGGGCTCATACCGGCGTAATGGCGATGGCGATTATCTGTGCGATGAGGAAACGGTTCGTGCCATGCTTCGGGACAGTGACCTGCTTCCCTTGGACAGAACGATTGTTGAAGGCATGGGTGCTGACGCGCTCAACGCGGATAGCGTCGCATCATATCGTCGGCAGTTCAAGAACAGACGGCCCGGCCATCCATGGGTCGGATTGTCTGATGAGGATTTCCTGCTTCGCATCGAAGCGTTGCGGCTTGATGGTTCTCAGGTGCGTCCCACACGAGCCGGATTGCTGATGTTCGGTGAGGCGTGGCGAATCACGTCCGAATTCCCCTACTATTTCCTGGACTATCGCGAGGTCATGGACGACCAGGAGCGGTGGAATGACCGATTCACGTCGGATGATGGCACTTGGTCGGGCAACTTGTACGATTTTTGGGGCAAGGTGGTCAATCGTCTGCGGTCGGCTGTTGCCCATCCGTTCCAGCTTGATGCCGATTTGCATAGGATTGATGACAATCTGATGGATAAGGCCGTTCGTGAGGCTGTCACCAACACGCTCGTTCATGCCGATTACTTCATTCGCCGGGGCACGGTGATCATTCAGTATTACGACAGAATCGTATTGTCGAATCCCGGCAGCCTGCGTCTTTCCTCCGAAGAGGTGATGCAAGGCGGCATTTCGGATACGCGGAATCCCACGTTGATGAAAATGTTCAATCTGATTGGCATCGGAGAAAAGGCGGGCAGTGGTTTTGACGTGATGCGTGAAGCTGCCTGTTCGCAGGAACCGCCGCGCCGGAATTGGAAGTGTTCGACGATCCGGGGCGTGTGCAGCTTACGTTGTATCCGCGCAAGATCGCCGGAGATTCCATGATCGCCGGAGCTTCTGCTGTTCCCGGAGTCTCTGCAGATGGCGGGGGCCCTGTTGGTGCGGAGTCGCCGACAATGCGGAATTCGGAGCATGGCACTGGTACGTCCATAGGATTGGCGCTCGCGGGGCTGACCGTTTGAACGACATGGTCGGCACATTCGGCAAGAACGTGGCCCTACCTGCCGATTTCGGCAATGCGATCAGGCCGCAAAGCCAGTTGGAGAAAATCACCTATGCGTTGACGGTCGGCGGACCGCAACCCACCTCGTATCTGGCTGTGGTGCTGGGGCTTGGCCTCACCCGTACCCGGGAGATATTGGCCTCACTGGTGAAAGACGGTGTTATTGAACCAATAGGCGTCGGACGCGGACGCAAGTACCGTCTTGCCGAGCATACCGGCTCATGACGGCGTTCCGGTTCTCTGGACTTGACCTGGATCGAGAGCCCAAACTCGTCTGGGGAAGTCCTAGCCAAGGAGGTTTCCAAGGTGAGACGGGGCGTGCAGGCGGGACGTGTGTCGCGTTACAGTGGACATGACATTTCGTGTGTTCGCATCGCATATCCAAAACATGACACGAGAACAATTTCGGGGAGCAGTATGAGCCAGGGTTTCGCGCCGTTTTACGACGTCAATCGCACGTATGAAGACAACTATCTGCAGGGGCCGTTCGGTGCGTTCGCCGAAGTGATGAAGGGCGATTCCGCTGCCGGCGCCTCCGCGCAGTCTGCACAGACCACCCAGTCGCAGTCGTCCGACCAGGCCGAGGAATTCCTCGGCTTCCGCGTGAACCTGCCGTTTGGCATTCCCGCTGGTCCGCTGCTGAACGAGCGGTTCACCACCGCCGCCTTCCGCATGGGTTTCGATTTGGCGGTGTACAAGACGGTCCGCTCCCGCGCGTGGGGTTGCAACGCCTTCCCGAACGTGCTCGCCGTGCATCCGAAGAACGCAGACGGGTCTCTGGTTCCCGGCAGCGCCGAACTGGATGAAGGCGTGCTTGCCGACACCCGATATGAGCTTCCGATTTCGATCTCCAACAGTTTCGGCGTGCCGTCGCGTGACCCCGACGAATGGCAGCCGGACATGAAGAAGGCGATCGCCGCCGCCGGCGACGGGCAGCTGCTCGTGCCCAGCTTCCAAGCTCCCGCGTGGACGGCATGGACCGCAAGGCGTACATCGCCGACCATGTCACCACCGCGCATCTGGTTACGGAAACCGGAGCCGGACTGATGGAAATGAACACCAGCTGCCCCAACGAAGGTCACAATCGCCTGCTGTGCCACGACCCGCATCTGGTGGGAGAGATCACGGAAGCCGTGAAAAACGAAATCGGCGATCGCCCGCTCATCGTGAAACTCGCCTACATTCCCAACGACACCGACCTGGAAACCATGGTCAGGGAAACCGTCGGACATGGCACCGTGCAAGGCTTCTCCACCATCAACACGATTTCCGCGCGCCTAGTGGACGCGAACGGCAACCAGGCGCTGCCGGGAGCCGGACGTGACCGTTCCGGCGTGTGCGGCAACGCCATCCGCGGCGCCGGTCTCGACATGGTCGGCAGGCTCGCCGCCATCCGTGAAAAGCTCGGCCTCGACTTCGCATCGTGGGCGTGGGCGGCGTGATTCGCCTGATGACTACAAGGCGTACCGTGAGGCTGGCGCGAACGCGTGATGAGCGCCACCGGAGCCATGTGGGACGCGAATCTCGCGCGCGAAATTAAGGAGACACTGCGCTGAATTCCGTTTTTCGCGAACATGCTACATGCCTTATGGCAAACTAAGCAGCAGTGTTTTTTGAGCTTGATCCAAAAGGGAATCGAAAGAGGTTGAGCGTGTCTGACAATAAGAACGACATTCTGCACGTCGAAGGCGGCAAGCCGCTGAACGGCACCATCAAGGTGCGTGGCGCGAAGAACTTCGTAAGCAAGGCCATGGTCGCCGCATTGCTGGCCCCGGGCACATCCGTGCTGAAGAACGTTCCGGAAATCCGCGACGTGCACGTGGTGTCCGACCTGCTGCGCCTGCACGGCGTGGACGTGACCGTGGACGGCGCGAACGGCGTGGTGACGATCGACGCCACCAACGTGCAACTCGCCGACGTGGCCGACGTGGACACGCTGTCCGGCTCGTCCCGCATTCCGATTCTGTTCTCCGGCCCGCTGCTGCACCGTCTGGGCGAGGCGTTCATTCCGGCGCTCGGCGGCTGCAACATCGGCGGTCGTCCGATTGACTTCCATCTGGAAACCCTGCGCAAGCTCGGCGCGAACGTGGACAAGGAACACAAGGACGGCATTCACATCACCGCTCCGAACGGTCTGCATGGCGCGAAGATCCACCTGCCGTACCCGTCCGTGGGCGCCACCGAGCAGACGCTGCTCGCCGCCGTGCTCGCCGAAGGCAAGACCGAGCTTTCCGGCGCCGCCATCGAACCTGAGATCATGGATCTGGTGAGCGTGTTGCAGAAGATGGGCGCCATCATCTCCGTGGACGTGGACCGCACGTTCCGCATCGAAGGCGTCAAGGAGCTCAAGGGCTACACGCACACGTCTCTGACCGACCGCATCGAGGCCGCCTCCTGGGCGTCCGCCGCGCTCGCCACCCATGGCGACATCTTCGTCAAGGGCGCCACCCAGCCGGAAATGATGACCTTCCTGAACGTGTTCCGCAAGATCGGCGGCGAATTCGACATCACCGACAAGGGCATCCGATTCTGGCATCCGGGCGGAGATCTGAAGCCGGTGGCCATCGAAACCGACGTGCACCCGGGCTTCATGACCGACTGGCAGCAGCCGCTCGTCGTGGCGCTGACCCAGGCCAACGGCCTTTCCATCGTGCATGAGACCGTGTATGAGAACCGTTTCGGCTTCACCAAGCCGCTGGTGCAGATGGGCGCCACCATCCAGCTGTACCGCGAATGCCTCGGCTCCCTGCCGTGCCGCTTCCAACAGCGCAACTACAAGCATTCCGCGGTCATCTTCGGACCGACCCCGCTGACCGGCCGTGACATCGACGTGCCGGATCTGCGCGGCGGCTTCAGCCACCTGATCGCGGCGCTCGCAGCCAAGGGCCCGTCCAACGTGCAGGGCATTTCCCTGATCGACCGTGGCTACGCCGACTTCCGCGGCAAGTTGGAAGCCCTCGGAGCCGACTTCGACTGATTCGCTGCGATTGGTTCGATGAATCGGCTGCGGCTGATTTATTGCGATTGGCCAATCGTGATTGATGATTCGCAATTGAACAGTTGCGATTGACAGTCGCGTCGAACGCCCATGTTGCTTTCACCGGTACTCGCCTTGCGCGGGTGCCGGTTTTGTTTTATCCGCGATTGCCGCCGCCGCAATCGCAAACATGCTTTCCGTGCCTTCCGCATCTTCCGCACATTCCCTTTTCTGCCTTATCGCCCGTCTTTTCTGCATCATTTGACGGCCAAATGATGCAGAAACGATGGCATGAGGCAGTAAAAAGCAAGATAACGCGGAAAACATCGATGACGAACGTATCGGCGGCCGGTGGCACAATGGGAGCCATGGCATCCAAAGGAAAACCGTCGCCGCGCTCCGCAGTGAAGCCGCTGAGCGACGAGCAAGTCGCAAAACTCGCGCAGAAGCATCATCTTGTAGACCCGACCCATGATTTCCCGACCGGCCCACGCGAAGCCAACACCGTGGAAATCGAAGCGCAGAACCCCAAAGCCACGCATCGCCTGCTGACCGGCTGCGACGTGGTGCTGCGCAATCACAGCAAAGTGAAGGCCTGGGGCTTGGAACACGTGCCGGAAACCGGCCCGTTCATCACCGCCGCCACACACGTGACCATGTACGACGTGTTCGTGCCGATGGTGTCGCTGTTCCATCAGGCCGCCGCCCGCGCTACATGGCCAAGGCGGAAATGGCCAAATGGCCGCTGATCGGCAAATGGTTCCAGCTGGTCGGCATGCAGCCGGTGCAGCGCCGCGCGGGCAAGGCCAAAGCCATCGAGGAAACGTCCGTGGAAATCCTCACCTCCGGCCGTCCACTGACCGTATGGCCGGAGGGCACCGTGACGCGCGACCCGCAGAAGTGGCCGATGAGCATGAAAAACGGCGTGGGCGTGATCGCCCTCGAATCCTCACGCCGACTCGGCTGCCAGGTGCCGCTGTACTGTGCCGTGACCTGGGGCGCGGCCAGCATCAACCACTGGTGGCCGTGGCCGCGCAAGAACGTGGTGATGTGCTACGACGAGGCGCTCGACTACGCGGACCTGCTTGACGGCTGCGATTCCTGGGGAGACGAAGTGCCGACGGACCGCGCCGACGAACTGACCCGCCGCATCCGCGTGCGCATGACCGAAATCATGGCCGAAATCCGCGGCGAACAGGCACCTGACGGCTACTGGGACTACCGCACCATGAGTCGCGTGAAAGACTGATTTTCCCCACACACCCGTTCCGGCGGCGAACAAAATACGCGTGCGACCGGAACACGCGGCCGGTGTGCGTAGCCGGCGGTAGCATAAGACAACGTCGATTGAAAGCGGCGGCCGATGTGGCATACGCTCGGCCGCAAAAAGCAATCCAAATAATCCAAGGAGCAAAATTCATGGCGAATGTGACGGTACTGGGCGCTGGCGCTTGGGGAACGGCCTTCGGTCAAGTGCTTGCCGACGCGGGCAACAACGTGACCATGTGGGCCATCGAACCGGAAATCGTGGAAGGTATTCGTGACCATCACCACAACGGTGTGCGCCTGCCCAGCGTGGAAACGCTGCCCAGCAACATGACCGCCACCGGAGACCGCGCCGAAGCCGTGGCCAACGCCGACATCGTCATCGTGGCCATCGCCGCGCAGTTCGCATGCGTGGCACTGACCGAATTCAAGGGACTCATCCCCGAGACCGCGCTCGTGGCCTCCCTGATGAAAGGCATCGAACGCACCACCGGCAAACGCATGGACGAAGTGTCATGGAAACGCTCGACCTTCCGGCGGAACGCTTCGCCGCCATTTCCGGACCGAACCTGAGCAAGCAGATCGCCGACCGCGAGCCGGCCGCGACCGTGGTCGCCTGCGCGGACATCGACAACGCGCGTACCATCGCCACCGCCTGCACCACCGACTACTTCCGTGCGTTCGTGACGCGCGACGTGATCGGCTTGGAAATGTGCGGATCGCTGAAGAATGTGGTGGCGCTCGCCGTGGGCATGGCCCGTGGCGCAGGCTACGGCGAGAACACCGCGGCCATGATCGAAACCCGTGGCCTTGCCGAACTGACCGCGCTGGGCGAGGCGGCCGGAGCCGATCCGAAGACCTTCGCCGGACTTGCCGGCGTGGGCGACCTCATCGCCACCTGCGGTTCCCCGCTGAGCCGCAACTACACGTTCGGCTCCAACCTTGGCAAGGGCCTGAGCGTGGAAGAGGCCACCAAGGTGAGCAACGGCGTGGCCGAAGGCGTGCCGACCACCGACGCGGTGGTGGCGTTGGGCAAGCAGTACGGTGTGCCGACCCCGCTCGCCACGGCCATGAGCCACGTGCTGGACGACGGCATCTCCTGCGCGCAGATGCTGTCCGAACTGTTCGGCGAAGGCATCACCGAGGAGTAGCAGCCGGCTTGTATGCTGGATGCTTGGCAAAAATCCTGAAAAGTCATAAGAGTTAAGGAATAAAGGCTATAGATATGGCAAAAAAGCGCATTGTGGTGATGTACGGCGGCAAGGCCGACGAGCATTCGATCTCCTGCATCTCCGCTGCGAGTGCGCTGCGCGCGCTGGACACGGACAAGTTCGAAGCCATTCCGGTGGGCATCACCAAGGACGGCAAGTGGATCGTCAACGGTGAGAATCCGCTCGGATGGAGCCTGGACGAAGGCCTGCCGACCGTGGAGAAAACCCCAGGCGCCAAGGACGTGGTGCTTGAAGTGGCTCTCGGACAGGACGGCTTCTTCGCCCGCGAGGATGACGGTACGCTGACCCCGTTCGGCCATGTGGACGCGGTGTTCCCCGTGCTGCACGGGCCGTACGGCGAGGACGGCACCATCCAGGGTCTGTTCGAAATGATGGGCGTGCCGTACGTGGGGTGCGGCGTGCTCGCCTCCGCGGCCTGCATGGACAAGCATTACACGAAGGTGCTGCTTGCGGCCGCCGGCATTCCCGTCGCGCCCGGCATCACGCTCGACGCGCGTTCCTTCGACAAGGCTTCCGAATTCAAGGCCAACGCCGATGCGATCATGGCGCAGGTTAGCGAAGCCGGCTTGCAGTATCCGCTGTTCGTCAAGCCGTCCCGCGCCGGCTCCAGCTTCGGCGTGACCAAGGTGGAGCATGAGGGCGATGCGGCCGAACTCGCGGCCGCCGTGTACGAGGCGTCCCACCACGATTGGCGCATCCTCGTGGAACAGGGCATCGACGCGCGCGAAATCGAATGCGCGGTATTGTGCCCGAAGGCCGGCGAAGCGCCGCAGGCCAGCTGGCCGGGCGAAATCGTACTCGACAAGCGCGCCGAAGGCGACGACCAGTTCTACGACTTCGACAGCAAGTACATGGACGCCGCCGCAAGCCACGTGGAAGTGCCCGCCAATCTGCCGGAAGAGACGCTGAACCTTGTACGCGAAACCGCCAAGAAGGCGTTCGTCGCCGTGGACGGTGCCGGTCTGAGCCGCGTGGACACCTTCGTGACCAAGGACGGCAAGGTGATGGTCAACGAAATCAACACCATGCCGGGCTTCACGTCCATCTCCATGTACCCCAAGGCATGGGAGGCCACCGGCGTGCGCTACACCGACCTGATCACCATGCTCATCGAAGGCGTGCTGCGCTGAATCCTGAATCTCAGCCGAACTGAGCCGAAGCCGTGCCGTATTCCAAGCTGAAAAGCGCAAAGAAAGCAACACGAAGCAACACGAAAAAGGCCAGTTCATCGTAAGTTTGCCGAAGCGAAACGGGAATATTCCTAAAAATCGCTTCGGCTTTACTTATTCTTTGACACTACGTTAGGTAACGCCATTACGTTTCCATGTTGTCGATTCCAAGAACAACAACACAACAAGGGAAACGAAAACGATGAACGCTTTGCGCAAGATCGCCGCCGGCTCGCTCGCCGCCGTGCTCGCATGCTCCATGGCCGCCTGCGGATCAGGCAACGCCAATTCCACCGATAGCGCCTCCAACACCGGTAAAACCGTGAAAGTGGACGAAAAGTCCGCAAAGGCCACTTCGATCTCCGATTTCGGCGGCATGGACGGCCTCGTGGCCGCTGCCGAAAAGGAAGGCGCGCTCAACGTGATCGCGCTTCCGCACGACTGGTCCAACTACGGTGACGTGATCAGCGGCTTCAAGAAGAAGTATCCGAAGATCAAGATCAACGAGCAGAACCCGAACGCCTCCTCCAAGGAGGAAGTGGACGCCGGCAAGACCAACAAGGGCACCGACGCCGCTCCGGACGTGTACGACCTCGGCCTGGCCGTGGCCTCCACCAGCACCGACAACTTCGCCTCGTACAAGGTGCAGGCCTGGGACAAGATCCCGGATTCCGTCAAGGATAAGGACGGCAAGTACTACGCCGACTACACCGGCATCATGTCCATCGGCTGGAACGCCGACAAGTACGGCGACATCAAGTCCATCAACGACCTGACCGACCCGAAGTTCGCCGGAACCGTGGCGCTCAACGGCAAGCCGGCCGAAGCCGGCGCCGCGTTCAACGGCTACCTGATGATCAACCAGCTGGCCGGCGGCGACATCAAGAACCTGCAGCCGGGCCTCGACTTCTTCAAGAAGCTCAAGGACTGCGGCAACCTCACCACCGTCGACGTGACCGACGGCACCATCGACTCCGGCCAGACCGGCGTGGTGATGGACTGGACCTACAACCAGGCCTCCTACCAGAAGAGCCTCAAGGCCAAGGGCGTGAACTGGAAGTTCAAGACCTTCAAGAACGCCCAGGTGGTCAGCTACTACAACCAGGCCATCAACGTGGACGCCCCGCACCCGGCCGCAGCCCGCCTGTGGGAGGAATACCTGTACAGCGCCGACGCCAGAACGACTGGTTCAAGGGCGGCGCGAACCCGGTACTGCTCGACTCCATGAAGAAGGACGGCACCGTCGACCAGACCACCCTCAAGAACGCCATCACCATCGACGGCGATCCGGTGAGCTACACCAACGAGGATTCCACCCGCATCACCACATGGCTCCAGGACAACTGGGACAAGACCATCGGCAACTGACATGACCGCAGTGCTTACCTCAGGAGCTCACGCCAAGCGCGCGGCTCCTCCGCCATCTCGTTTGCCGCGCATAGGCGTGAACTCGGCACCATCGCCGTGTCCATCCCGTTCTTCGCCTACACCGCGTGCTTCCTGCTCGCCCCGACGGTCATCGTCATCGTGGGCGCCTTCCAATCCGCCGACGGCAGCTTCACCGTGGCGAACTTCAACAAACTTTTCGAAGCGAACACCATCGCCGCATTCGGCACATCGATACTCGTATCGGTCGCATCCGCGGTCATCGGCGCCATCGTGGGCGCGCTCGCCAGCTACGCCCTCGTCATCGGCTCCAAGCCGAACGGCCTGCTGCGCCGCATGATTTCGGCCATCTCGTCGGTACTCGCCCAATTCGGCGGCGTGATGCTGGCGTTCGCGTTCATCGCCACCATCGGCATCAACGGCGTGGGCACCATGCTCATCAAACAGCTGACCGGCTACGTGGTGAATCCGAACTGGCTCAGCTCGCTGCCGGGCCTGATCACCATCTACTGCTACTTCCAGATTCCGCTGATGATCATCATCTTCCTGCCCGCGGTCGATTCCATCCGCCCGCAGTGGCGCGAAGCCACGGAAAGCCTCGGCGGCAACACCTTCCAATACTGGACGCGCGTGGCCGGCCCGATTCTGGCGCCGCGATTCATCTCCGCGTTCCTGCTGCTGTTCGCGTCCGCGTTCTCCGCATACGCCACGGCCGCCGCGCTGTTCTCCCAGCGTTCGATCCTCGTGCCGCTGATGATCCAAGGCGCGATGCGCAACGAAATGGACCCGAACCAGCAAGCTTCGCGCAGGTGCTCGCCTTCGCCATGATCGTCGTCGTGGCGGTGGTCATGATGATCAGCCACGCCGTGGAAAAGAGGGCCGGACGATGGCAGTGAACGCAAATACGCAAACCGTAAGCGCGCAATCGGAGGAAAAGCAGAACATGCAGGAATCGCAAACCATGCCGCCGCAGCTGCGTGCGGCCAGACTCGGCAAGCAACGCATCGTCAAAACCATCATTCTCACGGTGACGCTGCTGTTCCTGTTCGTGCCGCTGGTGTCCATGTTCCTGTTCACCATCCGACACCCGTTGTCCGGAAAATGGAGCTTCGACCCGTGGATCGCCATCTTCACCGGCGACGGCAGCGCGCTCGGCGCCGACCTGAGCACCCTGTGGAGCGGCCTCGGCGCTTCGCTCGCGCTGTGCGTGGTGACCGTGCTGATCATGCTCGTGCTGCTCGTGCCCACCATGGTGATCGTGCACATCCGCTCGCGCAGACTGGAACGCGCCATCGAATGGGTGGCCACGCTGCCGCTGACCATTCCGGCCATCGTGCTGGTGGTTGGCCTGGGACCGATCTACCGCTGGCTGTCCGCCGACGTGCTGAGCACCAACCCGATCTGGCTGTGCTTCGCTACGTGGTGCTGGTCATGCCGTTTGCCTTCCGCGCGCTTGCGGTGGGACTCAATTCCATCGACGTGAAGACGTTATGCGAGGCCTCACGGTCCCTCGGCGCTTCATGGCCGCGCGTATTCTTCCGCGTACTCATTCCGAACCTGTGGCAGTCGATCCTGTCCGCATCGTTCATCTCCATAGCCGTGGTGCTGGGCGAATACACCGTCGCCTCACTGCTCGGCCGTATGAACCTACAGGTCGCGCTGTACCAGCTCGGCCAATCCAATTCGCAAATCTCCACCGCAATGTCGCTGCTGGCACTGCTATTCGGCGTGATTCTGCTGGTGGCTCTCGATCTGATTTCCGGCGCGATGCGTCGGAACAAGGAAGGTGACAACTCATGACTCTCGCCGAACAGAAGGCGGTGGTTGCCCATACCTCGGAAGCGTTCTCCGATACCGAACCCAACGTGGTGACCGAAGCGGCGAAGGCCGTGCTCAAGGATTCCGAAGCGCGCGGCGGCGGTGTGCAGATGCTTGGTGTAGACAAGATCTACCCCGGTTCGACCGTCAAGGCGTTGGACGATTTCAACCTGGAAATCAATCCGGGCGAAATGGTGGTGCTGCTGGGCGGCTCCGGCTGCGGCAAATCCACCGCGCTGCGCTCCCTGGCCGGGCTGGAAGACATTCAGGCCGGACGCATCCTCGTCGGCGGCCAGGACGTGACCGGCGTGCCCGTCAACAAGCGTGACATGGCCATGGTGTTCCAGGCCTACTCGCTGTTCCCGCACATGACCGCGTTGCAGAACGTGGAATTCGGCCTTGAAATCCGAGGCGTGGACCGTGCGGAACGCCGCCGCCAGGCCATGGAGAAACTGGAACTGGTCGGACTTGCCGACCAGGCGAAAAAGTACACGCAGCAGATGTCCGGCGGCCAGCAGCAGCGCGTGGCCCTGGCCCGTGCGCTGGCCGTGAACCCGCGTGTGCTGCTGCTCGACGAGCCGCTGTCCGCATTGGACGCCAAAGTGCGCGTGCAGCTGCGAGACGAAATCCGCCGCATCCAACTCGAAGCCGGCACCACCACCGTGTTCGTGACCCACGACCAGGAAGAAGCCCTTGCCGTGGCCGACCGCATCGGCGTGATGAACCACGGCCGCATCGAGCAGATCGCCGACCCGCAGACGCTGTACCGCCGCCCCGGCACGGAATACGTGGCCACCTTCATCGGCCTGACCAACCGTCTGCCGGGAATCGCCAACGGTGAGGAGGCCGTGGTGTTCGGCCAGCGCGTCCCGCTGCTGGACGGTTCCGCCACCGACGCCTCCACGGTGCTGGTGCGCCCCGAGAACATGACGATCGAACTGACCAACGATGCCGATGCCGTCCACGGAGCCGGCGAACTTGGCCGCGTGGAGATGGTGCATTTCCTCGGCGCGCTGGCCCGCGTGGACGTGCGCGTAGCCTGCGCAGGCATGGGTGGCACGATTCGCGTCACCGTGCAGCTGCCGGCCAACGAGCTGCCCGCAGGACTTGCGATCGGAGCGCAGGTCGTGGTCGCGCCTCGGCCGATTCCGGCGCTCGCCGTCTGACGATTGGTCGCTGCGCGCGATCGCCGTGCGTGATTATTGCGTACGGTCGCCCATCGCGTGAGACGAGCCATTCGCAGGGCTGAGATTCCAAGCTGATATTCAGAGACTGGTAGTACAGTGCTGGATATCAGCTTTTTATTTGCTTGCCGTAAGTTCGTAAGGTGACCATGACGTTTCCGCAACAACCGCAACAGCCGCAGTACCCCCAGTATCCGCAGGGACCGGCACCGCAATATCCGCAATCGCAATTCCCGCAGCAGCTCCAGCAGCCGAATCGCAATCCGTTCTTCGAATGGCTTCAGCGGGCGAAACGTGACTTTTCGCGCATCGGCGCAAGCCTGTGCCTGATGGTGATCATCTGGTACGCGGCGTCTTCCTGCTCAAAGGCGTGGTGCGTGCGGTCGCGGGCGGTGTAGGCGCCGGCGGCGATATGCCGAATTGGATGACGTTCCTCATTTCCGACGTGCCGCTGTATCTGATCGCCATGCCGGTCGCGGTGGTGCTCATGGGCAAATCGACCGTCATCGAAACCCGCAAATTCAACATGAAACCGGGCATGTTCTTCAAGCTGCTGTTCATGTGCCTGCCGATGATGTGGGTCGGCAGCATGGTCGGCAGTATGCTGTCGCTGGCGCTTTCCGACGGCGAGGCGACGAACCGCGTAGCCGATCTTGCCATGCAGACGAACATCTGGAACGTCGTGTTCTTGGTGATTCTTGGCCCGATTTTCGAAGATGGATGTTCCGCAAGCAGCTCATCGACCACACTCGCAAATACGGAGAGAAAACGGCGATTCTGCTGTCCGGCCTTGCGTTCGGACTATTCCACATGAACCTGTTCCAGTTCTTCTATGCGTTCCTGCTGGGAGTCATGTTCGGCTACATCTACATGCGCACCAGCAAACTGCGCTATTCGACGGCCATGCACATGATCATCAACTTCAACGGCGGCGTGCTCGCGCCGTGGATTCTGACGCGCGTGACCTGGACCAGCTGGACAAGGTGTCTCAGGCCGCGGAAAACGGCAATGTGGCGGCGATGGAACAGTGGGCGTCGCAGAACGCCACCGGGCTGGCGATCATGCTCGTCTATTTCCTGCTGTACGGTGCCGTGATTCTTGTCGGATTCGTGCTGCTGATTCGTAACTTCAGGAAAGCCGAGTTCTACACCGCGCCGGAGGAGCTGCCGCGCGGCGTGCGCGCCAAAACCGTGTACGGCAACGTTGGCATGGTCACGTTCATCGTGCTCACGGTGCTGCTGACGGCGATCGGTCTGTTCCTATAGCCGCTACCGCCGCTATTCGCCGCTGCGACCGCGCGGTGCTCAAGATAATCGGCATGCGCGATCGACTGCGCCACCGCATCCGCCATCGTGGACAGCAGCAAATCGTTTTTCGCAAACGCGTAAATCGTGCCGTCAATGCCGTACGGGGTGAAGCCGTTGAGCTTCACCACCGGCTTGTATTGCGGGTTGGCAAGCCCCACGGTCGCATGTTCCACGGTGCTGACGATGTCGGCCTTCATACGCTCCACATCCACGCCCGCCTTCGCGGTGAACGGCACCGACACCAGGCACTCGTTCGACGGGTCAAGCTTCTCCAGCGAGGCGGTGTTCAGAATGGAATTCGGAATGACCATTTCGTTGCCGTTGCGTTCGCGGACGATGGTCTGACGCCAGTTGATGTCTTTGACGGTGCCGGTGATGCCGGCCACCTTGACGTAATCGCCCGGCTGGATGACGCGGCCAAGCATAAGCCCGAAGCCGCCGATCACATTGGCGATCGTATCCTTCAAACCCAGCGAAACCGCAAGACCGCCGATGCCAAGAGCGGTGAATATCGTGGTCGGATTGATGCCGAACACCGGCTGCAGCAGCGTGCCGATGGCGAACACCCACACCACCGCGCGCATGATGTTGACGAAGATGGAGGCGTTCGGCACCTGCGATTTGTCGAGCACGCGGCGCACCACCTTGGTGAGCGCCTTGTCGATAAGCGCGGCGACGATGAGCACGACGGCGAGCAGGATGAGCTTGCTGTAGTTTTTGGCAAGCCAGTGCATGAGAATTTCAACTGGATCCATGGCTGCCTAGTCTACACAGGGGACGTTGCACAACGCTTGCGATTGACTGGATGATTCCTGATCCGCCGGCTGGCCGCAGCGGAGCATAATGGATTCCGTAGGATGCGTTGGCCAGCGAAAAGGGGTGCGACATGGGCAATGTCGTGGATTATGTGCGGCGCGAGTTTCATGGATTCGCGGAGCTGCCGTTCGGCGATGTCGATTCGCTGGTGCTGGCTGAGCTCTCATATATGCGGCTTTCCGGCTTGGTTCCGGCGTTCGGCGAGGCGAGGTCGGTGGCGACGGTGCCGATTCGAGAGCTGCTGCGTGCGGAAAGCTATGACGACATGTTCGTTTCGAATTCCTCCGATATAAACGAGTATCGGCTCGCGTTGCTGCGTGCCGTCTGCGAATCGCCGCGTTTCCGCGCGTTGCGTGTCGGCGAGTACGCGGAGCGTCTGAGCGAGCGCGAACAGCAGCAGTTCGCCGCGATGACGTTCGACGTGGGTTGCGGGCCCGTCGATTCGCTGTATGTAGCCTTCCGTGGCACCGATGGCACGCTTGTCGGATGGAAGGAGGATTTCAATATGGCGGTGCGTTGCCCGGTGCCGTCCCAGGAATCCGCGTATCGGTATGTGAACTCGATTCTGGACAGGTCGGAAGGTTTCCTTTCGTCGGGCGATTCGCCCGCGGTCATGCTCGGCGGGCATTCGAAAGGCGGCAATATGGCCGTGTATGCGGCCATGCGTATCGCGCACGATGACATCGAAGTGGCTGGCGAGCGCGCGCGGCGGCTCGGATTGCTGCCCTCATTGGGTGGGCCAGTGCGGGGTCGCAACAGACGGATCTCCCGCATCTTTTCCCATGACGGGCCGGGCCTTCCGAAATCGACGGTGCGCGGTCAGTCGTACCGTGCAATCGAATCGCGTATCTGCAAAACCGTGCCCGAATCGTCCGTCGTGGGCATGCTGCTGCAATCGAATGCGCCAGTGCGCATCGTCAAAGCGGATGCCATCGGCATCATGCAGCATATGGGAAACAGCTGGCAAGTGGCGGAAAATGGCGATTTCGAACAGGTGGACGAGCTGACGGCCGGCGCGCAGCTCATCAAACGAACCCTCGACGGGTGGCTTGACACCGTAAGCCAGGAGCAGCGCGAGCGCGCCATCGACCAGATCTACGGGATCTTCGCGGCGGCGGGATACGGCAATATCGCCGATTTGGTGGAGCATTGGACGGATTCGCTGCCGAAGATTGTGGAGGCGGCGCGCAATACCGATCGGGAGACGCGCGGACTCATCAGGGCGGTGATCAAGGCGATTCCGGTCAGCGCGGCGAAGGCGGTGCGCGAGGGCTGAAGCGGGTTGAGTGCCGAGCGGGCTGAAGCGCGTGCCGAGGCGGGGCTATGGGCGGATGCAACGGCTGGTCGGGATGGTTGCCGAGCCGCATTTCGGCCGATTCATGTGTCACGATCCTCGAAAAGGCGTGAAAAATGGAATTGTGACACATAAGTGCCGCGCAAGTGACACACGAGTGCCGCACAAATGACACATAAGAAGGGCAATGGAGGGCATCGGGGCGCCGATGATCCGGATGCATCCCCGTTCGCTGACGTAGGATGGTGCGGTGCGGACGCATAATTGTGGAAGCATAATGGAATGCGGAATGTCGACGGCTGCGAAAGGGGTGTGCAATGGGCAACATCATCGATTACGCGCGTACGGAGACGCGCGATTTCGGCGAGCTTCCCTTCCGTGAGGCCGACGCGCTCGTGCTCGCGCAGCTTTCGTACGACGACGTGCCGGAATGTGTGCCGCGATTGGATGACGTCGAATCGAAATACGGCACGTTGCGCGATCGCGTGAAGCAGTTCGACGTACGCCGGCCGATCCGTTCGCTGCATATGTTGCGCAAGCTCCCGTTCAACGGCGTGACCATCGCACGCGCCGATGACGAACTGAACCACGACCAGGCGGTGCCCGACCATGACGTCGAGAACGTGGGACTGGTCGATCCGCAGGTGACGCACGACTTCTACCATGCCGTCGCCTCGAATCCGCGGTTCTCCGACATTGAAATGGGGGCGTTTCTCGAGCAGTTCGACGGCGAAGAGCAGACGCAGTTCGCCGCGGTGACCTACCTGCTGCCGTCCGGCGCGCTTGTGGTGGCGTACCGGGGCACCGACGATTCGCTGGTCGGCTGGAAGGAAGATTTCAACATGGCCTTCCAGTATCCGGTACCGGCGCAAGCGACCGCCGCCGACTATCTGGCCAGAGTCGCCGCGCTGTGGAAGGACGTGCCGATTGTGCTCACCGGCCATTCCAAGGGCGGCAATCTGGCCGTATATGCGGCGATGAACGCATCGGACGAGGTGAAGGACCGCGTCGAACGCATCTACTCGCTGGACGGGCCGGGATTCCCCGAATCTGTGGTGAACAGCTTCGAATATGCAAGCGTGAGCGACCGCATCGTCAAAATCGTTCCGGACTCATCGGTGGTGGGCATGGTGCTGGAAACCCCCGAACGGTGCATGGTGGTCAAATCCGACGTGGAAGGCATCATGCAGCATTTCGCGTTCTCCTGGCAGATGCACGGCGGCGAATTCGACAAAGTCGAGGACGTGGCCAACAGTTCGGTGACTTTCAACAAAGCGTTGAACGGGTGGCTGTCCAACCTGTCCAAGGAACAGCGCGAACGTGCTGTGGACGCGCTGTTCGCGGTGCTGGAGGCGTCCGGAGCCGGCAGCATCTCCGCCATGATGGCGGCCGGACCGAAGGTCATCCCCGAAATGCTCGGCACATATGTTGGATTGAGCGTTGAAGATCGACGCAACCTGAACCAGGCGCTGGGCATCATGCTGCAGGCCGCGCTCGCCCGTAATCCGAAGGTGCGGCGCAGGTAGACGCAGATTGCGCGGGTGGCGTATGCCGATGCTGGCCGGGGGTGGCTGGTCGGCGAACGGAGGCTTGGTTTGCGTCTGACGGGCCGGCAATCGCCATAAATACGACACGTTGTGTAGTTTGTTCTAGACAGACTGTATAGTAAAGCGCGTTGCGTATTGGAAATGACTTTGCGAACGACTGTTAAAATAGGGGGAGCCATGCCACGTCCACGCCGGGATTCGGAGATTCTGCCAGCCAAAGAACGGCTCGAAAACGCATTCTGGGAACTGCTTTCCGAACGTGAGTATCGTAAAATCACCGTCACCGACATCGTGCGCACGGCGGACGTAAATCGCAATTCCTTCTACTACCATTTCACGGGACTGCCGGAACTTGCCGATTCCGCCATTCTGCACGCCGTGGAAAACACACCGCTTCCCAGCGCGCCCAACGCGAATTTCAATCCCGACAACGAATGGCGCAAGCATGTCACCGCGCTGCTACGCGAGCCCGAACAGCGTCGGCGTCTTGACCGGCTCGCGCTGCTCGCCGGACCGCACAGCTCGCCGGAACTCGTCGAATCCCTGCAGGACTTCGGCAGGCTCACGTTGATCTCCGTGCTGGGGCTTGACGCGACCACCTCGACCTTAAAACCGATCTCATGCTCGACTTCACCGTAGGGGGTATGCTGGCGGTATTGCGCCGTTGGCCGAAACTCCACGAGCAGCTGCCGATGGACGCCGTGTTCAACGAGGACTTGGCGGTGTTGGCCACGGGCATGTTCATGTCCATGTCCAAAACCGACATGCTGGGCTATTGGAAGCGCATCTTCAGCAGTGGTTTCGTGCCCGGGCAGGCGTCTCACGACGACCAAGCCCCGCAATCCGCCGCACAGTGAGCCATACGCCACACTGCGTGACTTTTCGGTGGTAGAAACGTCTGTAGCGGCGCTCTTTCAGGGTGCGTCAGACGTATGCAACAGCACGACAGGGAGGTTGTTCCATGATCAACGAAGCCTACAAGGCCATGCTCGGCGGAAAATCCGTAATCCGCGAGCTGAGCGAATACGCGACCGCGCGTGGCGCCGAAATTGGCTACGAGAACGTGTTCGACTATTCGCTGGGCAACCCGAGCGTGCCGTGCCCGCAGGACTATACCGACGCCGTGATCGACATGTATAAAACGGCCGAACCGGTGGCGTTGCACGGCTATTCTCCGTCCTTGGGCATTTCGTCGGTGCGCAAGGCGATCGCCGAAAGCCTCAACCGCCGCTTCGACATGGACTACACCGCCGACTACATCTTCCCGACCACGGGTGCGGCCGGCGCGTTGGCGCATGCGCTGCGCGTGGTGACCAAGCCGGGCGACGAAGTGATCACCTTCGCCCCGTACTTCCCGGAATACCAGCCGTATGTGAACGGCACCGGCGCGCACCTGACCGTCGTTCCGGCCGACACCGAGAACTTCCAGATCAACTTCGACGCGTTCGAGAAGGCGCTCAACCCCGGAACCGCGGCCGTGCTCATCAACACCCCGAACAATCCGTCCGGCGCGGTCTATTCCGCTGAAACGCTGACCCGCCTGGCCGAGGTGCTCAACGCCAAGCAGACTGAATACGGCCACGACATCTTCCTGATCGCCGACGAGCCGTACCGCGAGATCGTGTTCGACGGCGGCGGGCAGCCGTATCCGAGCAGGTTCTACGACAACACGCTTTCGTGCTACTCGTACTCCAAGTCGCTGTCACTGCCGGGCGAGCGCATCGGCTACGTGGCCGTGAATCCGCGTGCCACCGACGCCGAGCTGATCGTGCCGATGTGCGGACAGATCAGCCGCGGAACCGGCCACAATTGCCCGTCTTCCACCGCGCAGCTGGCTGTGTCCAAGGTGGTGGACGAGACGAGCGACCTGTCCGTGTACGAGACCAACATGAACCTGCTGTATGACGCGCTGACCGTCTGGGCTTCGACGTGGTGCGCCCCGGCGGCACGTTCTACATCTTCCCGAAGGCGCTTGAGGAGGATGCGAACGCGTTCTGCATGAAGGCCAAGGATTACGACCTGATTCTCGTGCCGTCCGACAGCTTCGGCGTGCCCGGCTACTTCCGCATGGCCTACTGCATCGACACGGAGAAGGTGGAGCGTTCCATCGCGGCGCTTGAGAAATTCGTGCACGAGGTGTACGGCCGCTGAGCCGCTCGCGTATTTCGCCTATATTCCGCTTAGAGATGGCGGATTCGCTCTCGTGCCTGATGCCATCTCGCTTATGGATGGCGGATGATGCGGGGAAAAGCCGGTTGGAGGGTATGGATATTGCCCCCTAACCGGCTTTTTGCTGTAGGACCCCGCCATCTATAAGCGAGATACCGTGGGGCGATTTGGAAAATCCGCCATCTATAAGCGAGATAGTGCAGGATTGTGGGGCGGCAAGCCGACTGTCTGACGGGACCGTGTGCGTTGATACAGGTTCGCCGGAGCTGGTGGGGTCCAGCTCCGGGCGAAGTCTGTTATGGGGAAGGAAGGAATCTGAATCGGTTAATGCGTGAATCCGTCAGTGGGTGGCGATCTCGTCGATCTTGGTGACGTGGCCGCCGAACTGGGCGCGCATGGTGGACACGACGCGCAGAATGTCGTCGGCGCCGCCGCGCGAGGTCTGACGTGCGTACAGTGCGGCCGCGGTGGCCGGGGTCGGCACGCCGAGTTCGAGAGCCGCCTCGATCATCCACTTCGCCTCGCCGGACTCGTTGGCGACCGGCGGCATGGACTTGAGCGTCGGGTCGGACTTGAAGGCGATGGCCAGCAGGTCGAGCAGCCAGGACTGCACCACGGAACCGTCCCTCCAGGAGCTCATCACGGCCGCCGGATCCTCAACGAGATCGGACTTCACCATGGTGGCGAAGCTTCGCCGAAGGCTGCATCATGCCGTATTCGATGCCGTTGTGCACCATTTTGGCGAAGTGGCCGCCGCCCACCGGGCCGGCCAGCACCAGTCCGGAATCGCCTTCCGGCTTAAGTGCCTCGAAAATCGGACGTGCGGTTTCGAAATCGTCCTTGTTTCCGCCGACCATGAGCGCGTAGCCGCGGTCGATGCCCCACACGCCGCCGGAGACGCCGCAATCCATGAAATGGATGCCCTTCGGCTCCAGTTCGGCCGCGTGGCGTGCGTCGTCGGTGTAACGGGAGTTGCCGCCGTCGATGATCATATCGCCCGGCTGAAGAAGCTCGGCAATCTCGTTGATGGTGCTGTCGGTCGCTTCACCGGCCGGCACCATGACCCACACCAGACGCGGGGCCTTCAGCGCGGCCACCAGTTCCTTCAGGCTTGCCACGGTGCGGTCCGACTCGGGGGAGCGGTCGTAGCCGACCACCTCATGCCCTGCCGCCGCGATGCGCTTCGCCATGTTGCCGCCCATACGTCCCAGGCCGATCATTCCCAACTGCATGATGTGCTTCTTTCTCTAAAAATGGTTGAAAAGTTTTTGCGATTTTGAATAAGGATTGATACCGCCCGTTGGCTTCCCGCGCCTTCCGCAACGCAGAAAAGAAGGTTGCGGCAAGCTTTGCGGGCGGCAAGTTTTGGTTATGTTTTGGGTTATGTGAGTGTGGTTGCGATTGCTGCGTTCAGTGCGTCAAAGCACCAGTGAGAGCAGCATCACGCAGCCCAGGCCGACCACCGACAGGATGGTTTCCATCAGCGACCAGGTCTTCAGCGTCTGGCCCACGCTCATGCCGAAGTATTCCTTGACCAGCCAGAAGCCGGCGTCGTTGAGGTGGGAGAAGAACACGGAGCCTGCGCCGATGGCCAGCACCAGCAGTGCCAGATGAGTCGGGCTCATACCGGCGGCGAGCGGCACCATGATGCCGGAAGCGGTGACGGTCGCCACGGTTGCCGAACCGGTGGCGAGACGGATGAGCACGGCCACCAGCCAGCCTGCGATCAGCGGGTTCATGGCGGATTCGGTGATGGAGTTGGCGATCACGTCGCCGATGCCGGAGTCGACCAGCGTCTGCTTGAAGCCGCCGCCTGCGGCGACGATCAGGATGATGCCGGCCACGGAGCCGAAGGACTGTCCGACTATGCCGTTGACGGCGTCACGGGAGAACTTCTGCATGTAGCCAAGGGCGACCATGGCGAAAACGGTGGTGATGAGCAGTGCCACGAGCGGGGTGCCGAGGAACGCGATCACACGGCCCCAGGCGGTGGTGTTCTGACCGGTCAGATCCACGATGGACGCGGCGAGCATCAGCACGACCGGCAGCAGGATCACGGACAGGGCGGTGCCGAAGGACGGGCGGTTTTCCGCGGACTTCGGAGCTTCGGCCTCAGCCTCGTTCTCCGGAGCGGCGATCGGAACCCACTCGGCGGCGAGCCTGCCGAACAGCGGGCCGGAGATGATAACGGTCGGGATGGCCACGATCAGGCCGAGGGCCAGGGTGATGCCGAGGTTCGCGTTCAGCGCGCCGATGGCGGTCAGCGGACCGGGGTGCGGCGGCACGAAGGCGTGCAGCGTGGACAGGCCGGCGAGGGCCGGGATGCCGAGCAGCACCACAGGGGACTTGGAACGACGGGCGGCGAACAGCACCACCGGGATGAGGATGACCACGCCGACCTCGAAGAACATCGGGATGCCCACGATGAACGCGATCAGTGCCATGGCCCACGGCAGACGCTGCAACGGTGTCTTGGCCATGATGGTGTCGACGATGGTGTCCGCACCGCCCGACTTGAACAGGATGGTGCCGATGATCGAGCCGAACGCGATAAGCAGGCCCACGTTGGAAATCGTGCCGCCGACGCCGGAAGTGAAGCTATCGAACGCCTTGTCGAACGGCACGCCCGCGCACACGGCCATGACGAATGAGCCGGCGAGCAGGGACAGGAACGGATGCACCTTGCATGCCGCGATGAGAAGAACGATGACGGCGATGCCGATGATCGCCGCTGCGATGAGATTCATGAATCCTCCTTGACTCGTTGAATTTCTCTTTCGATTTTTAGTTATGTGCGATTATTTTGCGCTGTGTTGCGGCTTGCGCCGTTCACTCGGCTTGCTGCGATTGCGCGGCCACCTTCGCCGCGTACTCGTTCACTGCGGCGACGGCACGTTCGACCATTTCCTCGACGCTGCCTTCGATGGAGACTTCCACGCCGTTCTCGTCTGGCTGGAGCGGCTCAAGAATGGCGAACTGGCTCGGCAGCAGTGCCGGCGGCATGAAGTGGCCCTTGCGCTCGTTGAGACGCTGCTGGATGAGTTCCTGCGAGCCGGTCAGATGCACGAAGAAGGTGGGAACGTTCTGGGCGAGCACCTCACGGTAGCTGCGCTTCAGGGCGGAGCTGGAGACCACGGTGTTCTCGTCCAGCGCCTCGCGAGCCACCATCCAGGTGTTGATGACCTTGAGCCACGGCCAACGGTCCTCGTCTGTCAGCGGAATGCCTGCGCTCATCTTGTCGATGTTGGCCTGCGGATGGAAGTCGTCGCCCTCCGCGTACACGTATCCGAGACGTTCGTGAATGGCTTCTGCACGGTGGATTTGCCGCATCCTGCAACACCCATCACCACTACGTGAATGCTCATGTTGTCCTCCTTGAACTCTGCTGTATTGCCAGTGCCACTTCGCATCGGCGATGACATCAATATAGCTATGAAAGGTAGTACTAGTCAAGTTAAAAGTACTACGAATAAAAATAATCATGCGACTTGCTATGCTGTAGGTAGTACAAATCGGCGGCAAATCGCGCGAATCGTGCGGGGGTAATTATTCGGACGTCACGCGAACGGCAATCGTATACGGCGTGTCGCAAAAACCTGAAAAAAGATTTGCACGCACAACGAGAGGAATTGTGGATGGCAGGAAACGAAAACGGCGGCGAACTGCTGCAGGATGCAGTGTGCCGCACGCTGGCCATCGAAATGCTGGACGGCAAATGGCCGGCCGGTGAAAGCTTGACGTTGGAAGACGTGCAGAACCGTTTCGGCATCTCCCGTACCGTGGCGCGCGAAGTCGCCAAAACGTTGGAATCCATGGGTGCGGTGACGGTGCGCCGACGCGTCGGATTGGTGGCGCGGCCGTTCTCCGACTGGCAGGCGCTCAACCATCAGGTCATCGAATGGCGACTCCACTCCACGCAGCGCGAGCGGCAGCTGTCGTCATTGACCGAATTGCGATTGGCGGTCGAACCGGCTGCGGCGGCCTCGGCGGCGCGCCTCGCCTCCATCGACGTCAAGGCGAAATTCCCCGTCTACGCGGCGCAGATGCGCCAAATCGCCGAATCAAACGAAGAGGGGGCTGTCGGCCTGACCAAATTCCACGATCTGGACGTGGAATTCCATACTTTGATACTGCGCGAAAGCGGCAACGAACTGTTCGCCGCGCTTGCCGACACCATCGCCACCGTGCTGCGCGGCCGTGTGGAACTCGGCAAATACCCGATGAAGCCGAAGCCGGCCGCGCTCGACGCGCACGATGCGGTCGCCGACGCGATAGCGAAGGGCGATCCGGAACGTGCGCGCAAGGCCATGTTCGACATCGTCGACGAAGTGGCCCGCGCGCTCAACTTCTTCTAAAACCAATCGCTACCGGCGTCGAACCGCCGGATTCGCGGTCAAATCACAGGTTCGCGTCGACCGTCTGACGCAGGTCGTCAACGATTTCGCCCAAAGTCTCGCTGAACACCGCTTGATCGGTGTACATCGAATCGAACAGCGTATCGATGTACTTGCGGAAATCCTTCGGCAGAATGGCGCAGTCGCGTTCGGCGAGCTTGTCGAGACGCTTCTCGCCGGGATGCGTGCGGCGGTTCAGCGCGAACAGCACATCGAAATACGATTCCATGAACGCGGCCATGCGATGGTTGACCGCGATTTTGTCGCCTCGGCTCGCGGCCTTGCGGATCTGTGCGTCGTACGACGGCAGGTTGCCGGTAAGTAGACGCATGTTGCGATTGATGATGTTGCGGCGCAGTTCCTCGGGGAACGGCACGTCGAACCGCTGTCGGGTCGCGGCGTACTGGCCGTCGCGGTCGAACAGCACCTTGCTGGTGAGCATGTTGTGCCACATGCACGTCGTATAGCCGTTGCTGGCCTGGAACCGTTCCACCACGTCGGCGACATTGGCTGCGAACTGGTCCAGATCGCGGTACAGCACGTCGATATTGGTGCCGTCGTTCAGCGTGCAGTCGTCTTCGGTTTCCCAAAAATCGTTGTCGATTTCCATATGGCTGCAATAGTTGCGCAGCAGCCTGCGGCGGCGTTCGGCAGACACGGGTGCGGTGACGTACACGTAGACGTCGTAATCGGATTTTTCATCGTTATCGCCGGTGGCGCGTGACCCACCCAACGTGATGGCCTCGACTTCCGGCCATGCGGACACTGCTTCGACTAGTTCATTTGCCAATGACATCGTTTACCTCTCTCTGCGTCATTGCTGGAGCGGCGCTACGTTGCGCCACGGTGTGCAAACGATGCCAGTATAACATACCAGATGGTAACTGTCGAAGTTGTGCCGGCCTACGCGGTTTCCCGCAGGCCGGCACAGCGCATTCCGCCGAACGACGATTGTCAGGCGGAATGCTATCGAGCGATCGCTGTCGAGCGGAACGCTGTCGGACGGCAGCTGTCAGTCGACGGTTGCGGCTTCCGTCGAACCCTTGGTCGGATCCTTCTGCAGAAGCAGGAAGACGAGCGCGACGGCCAGCAGAATGGCTATCGACAGCACGCCGATCGACGCGTTGCCAGTCAGCGACGTCGTGGTAGCGACGAGGAACGTGCCGATAATCGACGCCGTCTTGCCGAAAATATCGTAGAAGCCGTAGTACTCGTTGGCATGGTCCTTCGGAATGATCTTGCCGTAATACGAGCGGGACAGCGCCTGGATGCCACCTTGGAACATGCCGACCAGAATCGCCAGAATCCAGAATTCAAGTGCGGCGCGCAGGAAGAACGCGGCGAAGAAGACGATGCACATGTACGCCACCACGGCCGCGGTGATCATGGTTTTCGAGCGAACCGGCCTGCCAGCTTGCCGTAGATGATGGAGCAGGGGAATGCCACGAACTGCGTGACGAGCAGCGCCACGACCAGCTGCGTGGAGTCGATGCCCAGCTGCGTGCCATACGACGTGCTCATGGAGATGACGGTGTTCACGGCGTCGATGTAGAAGAAGAACGCGATCATGAACATCCACAGCGGCTTGTTCTTGCGGATGGCGCGGAACGTGGAGCCGAGCTCGGCGAACGTGCCGCGAATGGCCTCGCCTGCCTGCCCCGCGGTGGCGCGGTAATGCACCTGCTTATAGCTGGTGAGCAGCGGAATGGTGAACGCCACCCACCACAGCGCGGTGATGACGAACGAGGCGCGCGTGCAGGCTGTGGTCGACCAGCCGAACAGCGCGGGGCCTCCGAAAATCAGCGCGATGCAGACGATGAACGGCACGGTCGAACCGATATAGCCCCATGCGTAGCCGTGTGAGGAAATGCGGTCCATCCGTTCGTTCGAAGTCGTGTCCACCAGCATGGAGTCGTAGAACGTAAGCGAACCATTAAGGCCGATGGTGGCCAGCACGTACACGATGATGAACGCGAGCCAACCAAGCGGCATCGCCATCGCGCAGCACATGACCACGCCCGTCAGGAAGAAGCCGGTGAAGAAGCGGATCTTCATGCCCTGCACGTCGGCGATGGAGCCGAGCAGCGGCATAAGCACGGCGATGACGAGCGATGCGATGGTCTGCGCGTAGCCCCACGTCGACACGATGTTCGTCTCGCCGGCCGCCTTGAGCAGCGAATTCGCGTAGATCGGCACGACGGCGGTGGACAGCAGCACGAACGCGGAATTGCCGACGTCGTAGACGATCCACTTCTTCTCGCGTGGCGTCATCATATGCTTGGATTGCTGGCTGGATTTTTGGTTGGATTGCTGCGGCTGCTGGGCCTGCGCGTTCTGCTGGGACGGCTGGGTCTGCGGCTCGGCTGTGTCGGTCAATGTTGACTCTTTTCGGCTAAATGTCAATCTTATGGCTCATCTTATTCCATTACTTCATCGTACGGGCGTGGCGGGTGGTAACAGACCATTCGACATGAACAGCGCATGAACAAGCATGTTCTGCCCGTACGGGCCGCATACGCGTGCTGTCGAGACATGGCAAAAACGGCGGAATATGGGGAATGCAAGCCGATTTTCGTCCACAAGTTTGCGATTGGCCGGGGCTGGTTGTATAGTTGAGAAGTTGTGTGTTCTGCCATGCACTTCGTTGTGTGGTGTCGAACGCGCAGACTTGCAAGTCAATAGTAATTATAGGGAGTCCATTATGGCAGCTCGTTGCGCAGTGTGCGGCAAGGGACCGCAGACCGGTTTCACCGTTTCGCACTCACATATTCGCAATAAGCGCACCTTCCGCCCGAACCTGCAGCCGGTTCGCACCACCATCGACGGCGAGAACGTTCGCGTTCGCGTTTGCGTGAAGTGCATCAAGGCTGGCAAGGTCCAGCGCGTTGAAGCGTGAATCGCGAAATAACAGCTTGAAACCCCGGTAAGCCGAATGGCCGCCGGGGTTTTGCTTTATCTGGCCGTCCACAAGCCGTGTTGCGGCGAATGGCGCCGCCACGAATAATGGGGAATTCAGCCCGCCGCACAATCATCCGGTCGTGCCACAATGGAGTGTTATGAGCACCACATGGCAAACCCCGATTTCCTCGTTCGAAACGAACCGCCGCAGAGTCGGCGCGCTGAAATCGCTGGGCGTGGTGTCCGTGGGCGACGCGCTGACCTACTATCCGTTCCGCGTCACCGACCCGGTTCCGGCACGCGCCCTGCGCGAAGCGAAAATCGGGGAGAACATGGCCTTCGCCGCGCACGTGCGTGGCGTGCGCGTCTTTCCGATGGCCCGTCGCGGATTCCGGCTGATCGCCGACGTTGATGACGGCGATTTCGCGCGCAGCCGGCACATGGACGCTTCCATGGCGTCTCTCGTGTTCTTCTCCTATCGCAAGTCGTACGTCGATTGGATCCAACGCAAACTGCACGAAGGCGCGTTGCTGGTGGTCGCGGGCGAGCCAAGCGTATACAACGACCGTCTGCAATTCACCCATCCCGACATACTGACGGTCGATCCAGCCGGCGAGCAATTGCGCAGCCGCTCATCTGAGGAAGCCGCCGAATGGGATGACGGCTTCGGCACGGAACAACCGGCGGTCGTCCCGCAATCGCCGACCATGCCGAATCTCAAATACGATGCGGCTTCCGTACCGGAGGCGATGCGCCACGTATGCCGCCCACGTCCCGTCTACCACGCGAACTCGCGCATCTCCAGCGAACACATCCACGAGTCGATCGAAAAATGCATGGACCGGCTGTGCGGTGACGAATACGCTGCGGCACAGGCAGCCCGTGCATTGCATGGCGCCGATGCCAGCGACGCGCAACATGGGGAATTCGACGCGCCGCAAGCCGACCGGCAGGCACGGACGGAAGCGCTTGCCGCCGCCATCCCCGACATCATGCCGGAAGCGTTTCGTATGGAACATGGGCTGATGCACCGAGCCGAAGCGTTCATGGCGATTCACGATCCGCAAAACCGCGACGGTTTCAACAAGGCGTTGCGTACACTGCGCTACGAGGAAGCGCTCATCTGCCAAACCGCGCTGGTGCAGTCTCGTGATTCGTCGCGTAAGGCCACGGCCACAGCCTGCGCCGACACGCGGCTGAAAGACGATTTCGTCGAGTCGCTGCCGTTCTCGCTGACGGACGGGCAACAGCAGGTGATCGCCGATATTTCCGACGATATGGCACGTGATTACCCCATGCAACGCCTGCTGCAGGGCGAGGTCGGCTCCGGCAAAACCGTGGTCGCGGTGGCGGCTATGATGCAGGCCGTCGGCTCCGGCAAACAAGCGGTGCTCGTCGCGCCGACGCAAGTGTTGGCGGAACAACATTACAGCAGCATCCGCGGCATGGTGGATCGGATGTGTGGTACCGGCGAAGAGGCTGACGAAAACGCGAAATCAGGGGAATCGCAGACAAAATCAACGCACCATGCGGTTGTGGATGAAAGTGGACAAGTCACGTCGGGAAACGCGCCGGAACCGCAAAACGGTGGACAATCGGATGGCGGCCAGGTGGAGAAACTGCTGGACGGCCAATCGAACAGCCTGCCGGACATTCCCGTGCTGCTGCTCACCGGCGGCATGAAACTCGCCGCCCGCCGACGCGTCCTCGCGCAAGCGGCCTCCGGCAAACCATGCATCGTGGTGGCCACGCACGCCGCGTTCTCCAAAACCTTCCAAGCGCCCAACCTCGCGCTGGCGGTCATCGACGAACAGCACCGTTTCGGCGTGGAGCAGCGCGAATCGCTGAACGCCAAAGGCTCCACGGCACCGCATCTGCTGGTCATGACGGCCACGCCGATCCCGCGCACCGCGGCCATGACCTGGTTCGGCGACCTCGACATCTCCTGGCTCACCGAACTGCCCGGCGGCCGCAAGCCGATCCGCACATTCGTCGTGCCCGAAGCGAACGGCCCGCTGATGGCGGAAATGTTCGGTCTGATTCGCAAGCGTATCGACGCGGGGGAACGTGCCTACGTGGTCTGCCCGCGCATCGACGCCGACGCGAAGGATGCCGACGATGCGGGCGGTTCAGGCGATGCGGAAGTCGGTTCCGCATTCGACGCCACATACGATTTGGGCGAGGATGACGAACAGCGCGAACAGCGGCCGCCGTTGCATTCCGTCGCGGAAATCGCGGAACGCTTGCGATCGCTGCCGCAATTCGCTGGCATCCGTATCGCCACGCTGACCGGCCGCGACGATGACGAAACGAAATCGCAGATTATGGCCGATTTCGAAGCGGGCGTGACGCCGATTCTGGTGGCCACCACCGTCATCGAAGTGGGCGTGGACGTGGCGCAGGCCAGCTGCATGGTGATTTTCGATGCCGACCGGTATGGCCTGTCCCAGTTGCACCAGCTGCGTGGACGCGTGGGCCGTGGAGGCACCGAATCGGGCGCGTTCCTTATTTCACGTGCGCCGGAAGGCAGCGATGCGGCCAAACGCCTTGACGTGATTGCCGGCACGTTGGACGGCGCCGAAATCGCACAGGCCGACCTTGAATTCCGCGGCGCGGGCGACGTGCTGGGCGACGCGCAATCCGGCGGCAAATCCGGACTGAAACTGCTGCGCGTGGTCAAAGACGTGAAGATCATCGAGGAAGCCAGAGCGGAAGCCGCGAAACTGGTGGCCGAAGACCCCACGTTGCAAGGTACGTGCAGCTTGCCGGCGCGGTGCTCGACTTCACGCGCGGCAACGAGACGTTCCTGACCAGCAATTAGGCTCGATGGTTATGCGCGTAATTTCAGGACGATTCAAAGGCATGGCGTTGACCACGCCGAAACCGGGCACCAGGCCAACCACCGACCGTACCAAGGAAGCGATATTCTCGCACCTCGATTCGTGGGGCGTGCTGGATGACGCACGCGTGCTCGACCTGTTCGCCGGAACCGGCGCGTTGGGCATCGAAGCGCTGAGCCGTGGCGCGCGCGAACTGGTGGCGGTGGAATCGGCCGCACCGGCCGCCGCGCTGATCGCAAAGACGTTGACGGCGTTGAAGCACAACCGTTCCTGGGAGCCGGGCATGAGCGCCCGCGTGGTCAAGGCGCGTGCGGAAAAGTACGCGGCGGCCGCATCGGCGATTGCACCATTCGGCGTGATCTTCATCGACCCGCCGTATGCGTTCGAAACCGAGGCGTGCAACCAGCTGCTGGCCGATTTGGCGGGCCGTGAGTCCGGCGAACTGACTGGCGAGGGCACGGTGATCGTGCTGGAACGCTCCACTCGTTCCGACGAGCCGACCGCGCCCGAAGGCTGGGATATCACCGACCGGCGTGATTACGGCGAAACCGCCGTGTATTACATCGAACCTGCCGAATCCGCCGAGCCGGCAGAGCCGGTTGAATCCGCGGACTGACGTCCGGGCTTTCCAAATAAAAACGTCGACGGTGGACCTGCATGCCCTCCGTCGACGTGAACAATCGTGCGTAATCAGCGCTGCCGTGGGTGCGCGCCGGAAACCTCCCAGCCCAACGCCATCAGCGTTTTGCGATCGGCCTTGTCAAGCTTGGAACAATCCAACGCTCGATGAGGTCCGGACGCAACTTGTTGGTCTTCGCCAGCGCCTCGTCACGGCGGAAACGGTCGACTTTCGCGTGGTCGCCGGACAGCAGGACGTCCGGAACCTTGATACCGCGCCAATCGGCCGGCTTCGTATACTGGCGGTGCTCCAGCAGGGCGTTCTCTCCCGTATACGATTCCTCCACGATCGAGGCCGCATTGCCCATGAAACCGGGCAGCAGACGGGTGATGGCCTCCAACATGACCGACACGGCCACCTCGCCGCCGTTCAGCACATAATCGCCGATCGAATATTCACGCACGTCGACGCCCTGCGCACGGTAATACTGCGGAATACGCGCGTCGTAGCCTTCGTAACGGCCGCAGCCGAACAGCAGATGGTTGGCGTGGCTCAGCTCCGTCGCGTCCTGCTGGGTGAACAGGGGAGCGGACGGATTCGGGAAGATCAGCACCGGACGGTCGGTCGCCGGAACGGTATCGGCATTTGCGGCGATTTCTGTCGCCGATTCCGCCGGTTCGGCCGTGTCCGCGGAAGCCGTGTCGTCTGCGTCTGCCGTGGAATCGCAAGTAACCGTGGTCGGCTCAAGATGCAGCAGCTCGTCGAGGCATTCGCTCCACACCTCAGGCTTCATCACCATGCCCGCGCCGCCGCCGACGGGAGTATCATCCACGGAATGGTGCACGTCGTGCGTCCAGTCGCGCAGGTTGTGCGCGGTGACTTCGACCAGGCCCTTCTCCTGCGCCTTGCCGAGCAGGCTCAGGTTGAGCACTTCGAAATATTCCGGGAATACGGACACGATATCGATCTTCATAATGTTCCACAATACCGGTACGCCTGCCAAGCGCGGCGCGTACGAAAAAGGCGCCGGCATAATCGCCAGCGCCTTGTTGAAAAAGCAGCGGATCAGAGCCCCGGAATGAGTCCGCCCGGCGGGTCGAGGGTCAGATATCCGCCTCGAGGTCGATGTCCGGCACGAGCTCGTCCACGAACGGCACGAGCGCGCTGTTCTCGACCACCACGCCATCGGCGTCCTTGACGGGATTGGCCAAACGGATCTTGAGCAGCCACTGGGCCACTTCAATCACATCCACCACCTTGCCTACCACAGTGCCGGGCGCAAGCCCCAGCGTATTGCCCTCGGCAAGGCGCGCCTCAAGACTGATCAGGTCCTTCGGGTACCACTCGTCCGCTTCAAGCATCTCCTCCGGATCGTCCGCCTCGCCATACAGCACCACGCCATTGGCGGCTTCGGACGCATCACGGTCGTCGATGCCCTCGAATTTGATGATCCAACGGTTTTTGAAGGTACGGGAGCTTTCCACCACATACTCTTCCTCGCCGTCCTTCGTATACAACACAGCACCGGGAGCGAACCGGTATTCCGGTTCGTCCGTAAAGATCTGCACGGTGACCTCGCCCTTGAGCCCCTGCGCACGCCCGATACGACAGACCCTCAGCAGCTCAAGCTGTTGAGGGTCGTCGGAATGCATATCACGCACCACGCTAGGATCTCACCTGCGCACGTCCATGATGTCGACGCGCACCTTGTGGTCGGACAGTGCCTGCACCACGGTGCGAATCGCATTTGCCGTGCGTCCGCTGCGTCCAATGACGCGACCGATATCCTCAGGGTTCACGCGCACGCGAATGAGTTCACCGCGCGGATTCTCATGGGACTTCACCGAGACATCATCGGGAAAATCGACGATGTTCTTGATCAGATGTTCCACAGCCTGGGCGAGCATGATCACTCGGCTTCCGCAGCCGGCTCTTCAGCCGGAGCTTCCTCGGTGGCGGCGGCTTCGGCCTCAGCCTTGGCCTTGGCGTCAGCTTCGGACTTGGCGGCCTTCAGCTTCTGGGCCTGGGCCTCAACGGCCTCGACGCGAGCGGCGGCATCCGGGCCAGCCTCAACGGTCTTCAGGGTGCCTTCAGCACCGTCAAGACCCTTGAACTTCTGCCAGTCACCGGTGATCTTCAGCAGGTTCAGCACCTGCTCGGTCGCTGAGCGCCAACGCCGAGCCAGTACTGAGCGCGCTCAGAGTTGATGTTGATGGTCGAAGGCTGGGTGTTCGGGTTGTAGGTACCGATCTCTTCGATGGCGCGGCCATCACGCTTGGTACGGGAATCCATGATCACCACGCGGTAGAACGCGTAGAACTTCTTACCCATGCGCTTCAGACGAATCTTGGTTGCCAAAATGGCTCTCCTTGTAACTAGGGGTGTGTGTTTCGTGTTCTGTGTGGGGCACGGAATCCGAAACCCACGTGTTCCTCACGTCACGCGATTGGTAGAGGGCCTCGCGCGCGCGAATAACTGAGCAATTATAACCGTGGGGTATGGACGCGTTCCCGTATGCGTTCCCGAGCGTCCGTTTCTGTTGACTCGGACGCTCGGCTTGCGTTTTGCGCATTCTGAATGGCCGTTTCTCCAGAATCGGACATTGGTGAGGTGTTGTGGCGGTCTCGGGCGTCCGAATCACCCGAATCGGACGAACTCGCTATGCTGGATATGTTCATTGGCGGTTTTCGTGCGCCTGATTATGGCCATTTCAAGGGGATTTGCATGAGTGTTGCGTTGTGGATCGTACTGCTGGTATGCGTGTTGTGGATCGCTCTGAGCGAAATGCCGGCCGGTTGGGACGGCCACTTGCCGTTGCCGTATCTGATTGCGCTGACACCGCTGTTGTGGATTCCAACATTGGCGATTGCGATTGCCGGTGCCGTACGGCATGACACCGCCCTCGCCATCGTCGCGGCGATCGCGTGCATCGCTTCGCTGCTGCGCAAAATCGCGTATTGGAACAACAATCTCACGTCCATCAACACGGCGCAGATGGTGGCCGACAACATCGCAAAAAAGCGTGAAACATCCTGTGGAACACATACGTCGACTGCCGCGGAAGCCGCGAAACACGGCCGTTTCCGCGTGATGACGCTCAACTGCCGGTACGGTCGTGCCAATGCGGCCGCAATCGTCAGCGCCGTCAAGGAACACGACGTCGCCGTGCTCGCGCTGCAGGAATTGACGGACGATCTGGTCGCGGCCTTGGACGAGGCCGGCCTGTCCGACCTGCTGCCGTACCGCCAGTTAGGGGAGAACAAAGATACGGACAACGGCGGCTTCAACGGTATTTGGATTCGCATCGAGCCAAGCGACACGTCGCCGATCACCGCCGTGATTCCCGCCGCCGACGTGCCTGGCGTGTGCTTCCCGATTGATGCGATGCGCGGCATCACTTTCGTTTCCGCCCATCCGAAATCGCCGATGCGCGGCTGCCGCGACTGGTCCGCCGGCATCATCGGCTTGGGTGAGCTGGCCACATCGCAGAAGCAGGGCGATATCACCGTCGTATTGGGCGACCTCAACTCCGGTACCGACCATCCGAGCTTCCGCAAGCTGCTTGACGCCGGCTTCCAGGACGCCGCGTTGACCGAGGCGAAGGCCGCCGCGCCACGTTCCCATCGTGGCTGCCGTGGCCGCGTCTCATCCTCGACCACATCTTGTTCACCGCCGGTCTGACCGCATCCGACGTGCGCTCCTTCACGGTCAACGGTACCGATCATCTTGCTCTGGCCGCCACGCTGACGTTGAAATAAGCCGAAAATAAGCTGGCATAACGAAACTGCCGACGCTGGAAAACGTTCCAACGTCGCAGTTGTTATATATGCCGTATTGCGATTGCCGGTTGTCGTAATCGCCGGCAATCGCACATATCGCGGCTTAGTGCAGCAGACGCTTAGTGCAGCAGACCGGACAGACCGCCACCTAAGTTCGGCGGCAGCTCGCCGGAATCGCCCAGCATATCCTGCAATCCGGCAGGAAGCGCCGGATTCTGCGGCTTCTTGGCGAACGCGGAGCCACTGGAAGAGCCACCGGAATTCTTGCCGGCGAGCTTGTCGCGCAATGCCTTCTCCTCGGCTTCACGCTTCATCGGATTGCCGGACTTGCCCGACTTCTTCTTGTTCTTCTTGCCTTTGCCCTTGCCTTTGCCGCCGCCCATCGCGGGGCCTCCGAAGCCGGGCACGCCGGCGCCGACCTTGTTGCTCATGCGGCGCATCATCTTCGCGGCCTGGTCGAAGCGCTGCAGCAGCGCGTTGACCTGCGAAACCGTCACGCCGGAACCGTAGGCGATGCGGGCGCGGCGGGAACCGTCGATGATCGAGGGATCGCGACGCTCGTCCGGAGTCATCGAACGGATGATGGCTCGGTGCGGTCGATTTCCCTCTCGTCGAACTGCTCAAGTTCCTTACGATGCGCGGCCATGCCCGGAATCATGCCAAGCAGGTTCTTCATCGGGCCGAGTTTGCGCACCTGCTGAAGTTGGTCGAGGAAATCGTCAAGGCCGAAGGAGCCGTCGGAGATCTTGACGGCGGCCTTGCGGGCCTCCTCCTCGTCGAACTGCTTCTGCGCCTGCTCGATCAGGGTGAGAATATCGCCCATGTCGAGGATGCGGGACGCCATACGATCCGGTGGAAGACCTCGAAATCCTTCAAGCCTTCGCCGGTGGAGGCGAACAGGATCGGCTTGCCGGTCACGGATGCCACGGACAGCGCGGCGCCACCACGGGCGTCGCCATCGAGCTTGGACAGCACCACGCCGGTGAAATCCACGCCCTCGTCGAACGCCTTGGCCGTCTGCACGGCATCCTGGCCGATCATCGCGTCGATGACGAACAGAATCTCGTTCGGCTGCACGGCATCGCGGATGTCGCGAGCCTGCTTCATCAGCTCCTCATCCACGCCGAGACGGCCTGCGGTATCGATGATCACCGTGTCGTAAAGCTTCTGCTTGGCGAGCTCCACGGCGTCACGGGCCACCTTCACCGGGTCGCCGGTGGTCTGGCCGGGGGAGACGACCGCTTCGCCGCCATCGGACTGCACGCCCTTCTCCGGCGCGTACACCGGAACGCCGGCGCGTTCGCCAACCACCTGCAGCTGCGTCACCGCGTTCGGACGCTGCAAATCGGCCGCAACAAGCAGCGGAGTGTGGCCGGAATCCTTCAGCCAGTAACCCAGCTTGCCGGCGAGCGTCGTCTTACCGGCGCCTGAAGGCCGGCGAGCATGATGATCGTCGGCGGATTCTTTGCGAAGTTCAACGGGCGATCCACGCCCGCGCCGAGCACCGCGGTGAGCTCCTCGTTGACGATCTTCACCACTTGCTGGGCCGGATTGAGCGCTTCGGAAACCTCGGTGCCGAGCGCGCGCTCGCGAATGCGGCCGGTGAAGGAACGCACCACGTCGAGCGCCACATCGGCGTCGAGCAGCGCGCGGCGGATTTCGCGGATGGTGCCGTCGATATCAGCCTCGGAAAGCTTGCCCTTGCTCTTCAGATGTTGAAGGCATTCGAGAGCCTATCTGTCAAAGAACTAAATGCTGCCATAATGTTCCTCAGTCTAGCGTTTCACGCGGATAGCGGATGACATGGGTGCGATTGCCTACTTCAGCGACCAAGTGGAGCCTTGCGGACCGTCCTCGATGGCGATGCCGGCCGCGCCCAGCGCGTCACGGATCGCGTCGGCACGTGCGAAATCCTTGGCCTTGCGCGCTTCGGCACGTTCCGCAAGCTGTTCGGAAACCAGCTTGTCGAGCGCGTCATGCTCGGCGGAATCGGCTCCGGCACCAGCCGCACCACCTGCGGCACCGTCGGAAACCCACGGCTCCGCCAGCGGATCCAAGCCCAACGTGTCGAGCATCGCACGCACGTTCACCAGCGCCTCGCGAACCTCGGCCTTCGCCACGTCCGAATCGGCGCGGTCGGCCAGCTTCGACAGCAACGTGTTGCCGGAACGGATCGCCGTGAAAATCGCGGCGGAAGCGCCCGAAACGTTGATGTCGTCGTTCATCGCGGCAACGAAATCGGCGGGAAGCGCGTCGCGGAAATCGCCATAATCTCTTCTCGTGACGGCTGTTCGCCGACGGCAGCGCCCGCGCGCTCGATGAAGTTCGCCACGCGGTCGTACGCGGACTGCGCCTCGGCAAGCGTCTGGTCGGACCATTCCAGCATGGAACGGTACTGCACGGAACCGAGGGCGTAACGCACCACCCAAGCGGAATGCTCGGCCAGCACCGCCGGCACGGACAGGCCGTTGCCGAGCGACTTCGACATCTTCTCGCCCTTCGCGGTGACCCAGGCGGAATGCATCCAGCGCGCGGCCGAATCGTAACCGGCGGCGCGCGTCTGCGCCATCTCGTTCTCGTGGTGCGGGAATCGCAGATCAAGACCGCCGCCGTGAATGTCGAACATGTCCTTCAGATAGCGGTGGCTCATCGCGGAGCATTCGATATGCCAGCCCGGACGGCCCGTGCCGAATGGGGTATTCCAGCGCGCGTCGAGCGGATCGGAATCCTTCGGCGCCTTCCACAGCGCGAAATCGCGCGGATCATGCTTGTCGGGGGACATGTCGGCAGGGTCGACCGGATTGTACTTGTCGTTGCCCGCGTTGTCCACGGACGGTCCCATCGCGTCGGTCACTTCGGAAGCCGCGTCGGAAACCGCGGTCTGCTTCTGGTGCGTCAGCTCGCCGTAATGCGGCCAGCTCGCCACGTCGAAGTAGACGTTGCCGGTCGGGTTGCCGTCCGCGTCACGCACCACATAGCCGTGGCCGTTGTCGATGATCTTCTTGATGAGGTCGATCATGTCGATCATGTGGCCGGTGGCGCGCGGCTCGTACGTCGGCGGCTCCACGCCAAGCTTGCTGTACGCCTCGGTGAACTCGCGTTCGTAGATATACGCGCGCTCCCACCACTGCTGGCCCGCGGCGGCGGCCTTGTCGAGGATCTTGTCGTCGATGTCGGTGACATTGCGCACGAACGTCACCTTGTAGCCCAGTCGCTCGAACCAGCGGCGCACCACGTCGAACGCGACGGCGGCGCGGATGTGGCCGATATGCGGCGAGCTTTGCACGGTGGCGCCACACACGTAGATACCGACCTGACCTGGTTTGATCGGCGTGAAGGACGACACGGCGTGCGATGCGGTGTCGTACAGCTTCAGCCCCGCGGCGGCCTTCGCCACCGCAAGAGCGCCGGAAGTGTTGGTATTCTGCGGTTCCTGCGTGTTTGTCATATTCATGAGAATATTGCCAGAATCGGACATGACGCTTGGTTTTCCCGGCATATGCACGGCATCGTATTGCGAACGTATGCAGACACAGAGCCGAATCGCGAGCGTCATTTACGCAGATGATGTAAAAATAGTGGCATGACGCAATCGCATGTGCTGATTCTTCAACACGTCCCGTGGGAGAAACCGGGGCGCATTTTGGATAGTCTCGACGACTTGGGCATGTCGTATGAAGTGATGAACATCGCCAAAGAGAAAAAGCCCGATCTTCCCGATTTCAGTGACGTCTCCGGCATCGTGATTATGGGCGGCCCCATGGGCGCGCTCGACACCGACAAGTATCCCGGTCTCAAAGCGGAATCCAAACTCGTACGCGCCGCCGTCAGCGTCGGCAAACCGTTGCTGGGCGTGTGCCTCGGACATCAGATCATTGCCACCGCGCTGGGCGCGAAACTCAAGAAGGGCAGCGAGCCGGAAATCGGATTCGCGCCGATTAAACGCATCGACAAGCACGACTACTTCTCCATGTGGAACAAGACGTTGGACGTGCTGCACTGGCACAACGACGTGGTGACCCTGCCGGAAGGCGCACAGCCGTTGGCCAAAAGCGCGAAGACGAAGAACCAGGCGTTCCGGTTCGGTTCGGCGCTTGGCCTGCAATTCCACCTGGAGGTCACCCCCACGTTGTTGGACGAGTGGCTGGACGAGCCGTGCATGGTGAAGGATTTGAAGGCCGCCGGCGGTTCGAAATCGCAGCTACGTGACGCCTTCGCCGAATACAATCCGCAGCTGCAGCCGATGGCCGATCAGGTTTTCTCCGGATTCGCGGCCCGGTGCAGCACCTATGCCGCAACGCTGGAGCGCTGATAAGCGTTCTGCCCGCTACACGCCCCACTGAATCGCCAGCTGAGTGCCTTCCGTAGGTGGTTCCTGAGTTCCGTAGGTGGTTAGGTGATGGACCAGTGTTTCGGAAAGGCTGAATTTAAGGCTTTTCTTCGTGCGGTATCCGAAGACAACCACCTACGGAAGCGGAAAACCACCTACGGAATCTTCTAGGGCGTTTTCGTTGCCTACATTCCAAGGTCTCCTGTCTACGTTTCGCATCATGCAGCTGGTGAGCAAGCCCCAAATACGTGTGCGGGAGGCGGTGTTCCGCCGACGCGCTACATTGGTGAGTTATGCCGACTTATGATTTGGGACTTGAACACGTTTCGCTCGCTTTCGCGACCAAGAATATTTTCACCGATGTGACGCAGGGCGTTTTCGAAGGCGACCGCATCGGCATCGTCGGCAAAAACGGCGACGGCAAATCGACATTGCTGCATTTGTTCAAAGGCACGCAGGAGCCGGATTCCGGTCGCGTGACCATGCGCAATGGACTGACGTTCGGCATGCTCGACCAGCGTGACCCGCTCGACGACAACGCCACGGTGCGCGAAGCCGCGTTGGAAGGGCGAGAAGATTACGAGTGGGCCGCGGAAACCAAATCGCGTGAAATCGTCGAAGCGCTGCTCGGCGGCATCAGCCTGGACGCGAAAATCGGCTCGCTGTCCGGCGGCCAGCGTCGCCGCGCCGACCTTGCCCGCCTGCTGCTCAAGGACTGGGACATTCTCGCGCTTGACGAGCCCACCAACCACTTGGACGTGGTGACGATCCACTGGCTCGCCGAGCACTTGAAGAACCGTTGGCCGTCCGGCCAGGGCGCGCTGCTGCTCGTCACCCACGACCGTTGGTTCCTCGACGAGGTCTGCGAATCGATGTGGGAGGTCCACGACGGTGTGATCGATCCGTTCGAGGGTGGTTACTCCGCCTACATGTTGCAGCGCGTGGAACGCGACCGTCAGGCCGATGTGCGCGAAACCAAGCGCCGCAACCTGGCTCGCAAGGAGCTCGCATGGCTGACCCGTGGCGCCCGCGCCCGCTCCACCAAGCAGAAGTTCCATGTCAAGGCCGCGCGCGAGCTCATCGCCGACGTGCCACCGGTGCGCAACACGTTGGAGCTGAAGCAGATGGCCACGTCGCGTCTCGGCAAACAGGTGGTCGATCTCATCGACGTGACGCAGATCTTCGAACATGCGCAGGGCGAGGCGGACATCGACGCGATTGATCCGGACGTCGCCGAAATGGAGCGTCGGCCTCCCGCGTGGACGTGGTGCCGGCGATGTACGCCGAACCGCAGGCGCACGGCAGCGTCGAAGTCGCCGTCGACGATTTGACCGATCCGCGATTGGTGGACGCCGGTGTGCCGGAAGCGCGGCAGGCGGCGGCGCAGGCGGAACAGGACGCGCAACAGCAGGCGCAATCGCAAGCATCACAAGAAAATTCCGACGAAACGGAAGCGGCGGAAGTGACATCCGCGGCGCGGAAGGTCACCGTGACTGGCCGTAAGATCCTCGACGACGTGACGTGGCTGATCGGCCCGGGCGATCGCTTTGGCATCGTCGGCGCGAACGGTGCCGGCAAATCGACCCTGCTGAAGATCCTCGACGGCACGATCACCCCGACCGCCGGCCATGTGAACATCGGCAAGACCGTGAAGTTCGCGGTGCTTTCGCAGCGCCTCGACGAGCTGGAGAAGCTCGGCAAATACAAGATCAAGGAAGTGCTGAGCCGCTACAAGCCGAGCTACATCGTGGACGGCAAGGAGACCACGCCGGGCAGATGATGGAACGCCTCGGCTTCGAATCCGCACAGCTCATGACACCGATCAAGGACCTGTCAGGCGGGCAGAAGCGCCGCATGCAGCTGCTGCTCATCCTGCTCGACGAGCCGAACGTGCTCATCATGGACGAGCCGGGCAACGACCTCGACACCGACATGCTCGCCGTGATGGAGGATCTGCTCGACACTTGGCCGGGCACGCTGATCGTCGTCTCCCACGACCGCTACCTGCTCGAACGCGTCACCGACCAGCAGTTCGCGCTGATCGGCGGCAAGATCCGCCATCTGCCGGCGGCGTGCAGGATTATCTCGACATGACCGAGGCCATCAAGAACGGCAAGGATCCGTTTGCGGATGAGAATGCCGGGAAAGCTGGCAAGGGACGGAAGAATAGTGATGCCGGCGATCCCGCTACGACCGCGCCTTCCGTAGGTGGCGCAGCTTCCTCACCTTCCACTGGCGATTCGTCGTCGGCTTCCACGCCGAAGCTCACCGGCAAGGCGTTCCACGACGCGTCGAAGCGCGTTTCCGCCATCGAACGCAAGCTGGCCAAGCTGGAGGAGCAGAAGGCCGATTTGGAAGCGCAGATGGCCGCGCACGACCCAAGCGATTACGAGGGGCTGGGCAAGCTCAACGAGCAGTTGCAGGCCGTCACGGACGAGTCCGAATCCCTTGAAATGGAGTGGATGGAGCTCTCCGAACAACTTGAGTAGTGTTCTTTCGGCTAAACCGACGGTGAGAGGCTCATAGGCATCGGTTTGAGTGGTATGGAATGTACAAAACCGACGCTGACGATTCGCTCAGCGTCGGTTTAGCGGAATAATTCGTCGTGGCTGCCGGTGCGTTCGAAGAATGCGACTGAATCGTTCGATGACCAGATCACTAGCCAGTCCCCGGCATTGGCGACATGGCATTCGTATCGCCCGCGCCAATTGCCGGACAGGGTGTGCATGTTGTGGCGGCGGCGCAGCTCCTCCAGCGTTTCCGGGGTGTTCTCCACTACCAGATCGATGACTTTTTCAAGCTCGGTCAGGTTCCAGTTACGCCGTTTGGCGTTCTTTTTCAGATCGCGGCTGAAGGCCTTCGCGAAGTCGGCGGTCAACCGGCCCATCAGCGCATCGCCGCTTCGAGCAGGTCGTGTCCGTTGGTGAAACGCCCCGTCTTGCCCGATGCCATGAAGCTGTCCGCTTCGGCAGCGGCGTTCAGGCTTTCGCCATTAGGCTCCTCGGGGGCGAACGTCAATGGGATGCGCCCGGTATTCACCATTTGCTTGAATACGGCGCGCACCACTGACGAGAGATCCAAGCCATAATATTCGGCCACGTCGGCGGCCGAACGCTTGAGTTCGTCATCCATCCGTATGGTCAACGTTGATGCACTCATCAGAAACCTCATCCACTTGTATGTACAAAAGTTAGATATTGTACATACATTTTAGCAGAAGAATGATTCCATCCAAGGCTGACAGTTGGTTAGCGGCATTGCGAGCCAGTTTCCTAGCGAAGGCAATCGTCGAATAGTGTTTGCGCTATTTCCAATATGCCGGCAATGCTGAATCCTGAGGATTCGTGCGAAGTCTCAATAGCGCCGTTCATCGGGTCGATGGCATAACCTCCACGTGGCATACGTTGAAATGTGCCGAACGTACAAGGTGCCACGCAGCAGGAGACCGCGAATATAACAACGCAGCAGACAGTCCCGATGCCATATGCAAGCAGAGGCATGCCATCTTCCAGCATGAGTGCCGATGCGCCATTGACGGCCAGCATGGGACGGATCACGAACCATAATAAGGCAGGTTGTGCAATCGCAAATGAGAAACCGGAAAGCAGTTCCTTGAAGATGGACGGCGTTCCACGGCGGAATACCATCGGGCGTGCGGGCGAGTAGCTTTGTTCCCCTCGTAGTCCGGAACCAAGGAACGCATACCAGCAGGCGACAGTTGGAACGAGCAAAAGAACAAACGCGATTTTGATGTGTTGATTAATGCCATAAGCCGTTGGCAGACCGGCATTGACGATGATGTTTTTGATGATCAGACAAGGTAATGCGCATTGCGCCACGCAGATGAGGAATTCGCCGACTGCAAGCAGAAGCTGAATATGCATGCCTCGTGTGCGCGTAGTGAGGATGTATGCATATTGCGGCGCGCTGGATGCGGTGGAATCGGGCGTAAGGCATGCGGGGCAGATATGGCTGCATGCCTGATGGTATTTGAGGCATTGCGTGCACCGTACATATTCCCCTGAATCCCGTGGAAGCAGCCAAGGCAGTGCAATAAGCACGATGCCGACGCATAGCGCCGCAATCGCATGGATGGAATCAATCGTCATCTCGTCACATTCCCCAACTCCGCATAGAGTCTCTTCCACTAGCCCATGCATTAGTCTAATGCGTGCAATGAACGATAGCCATTCGTGCGACAACGATGCGTGGCGTTTTATGCATCAGTGCCATATTCTGTTCGCATAGAAGTTCTTAGCTGTTTTCGCTGGAGAAACCAATGGAGGTGTCTCATGAATGAAGTGATGCGAAGAAGTGCCTGTTGTTTGTTGTCGGCTTTGTTGCTGTGCTCATGCGTCGGTTGTGCAAATTCCATACACGAAATCTCTGAAGGAGACGCTGCCCAGAGCAGCAGTAAGAACGATGATGCAGCGGAGCAAGCGTATAAAGCGTTTACTGTGGACGCTTTGGACCGTATTGCCGCCGACGATCTCAATAACTCAGACAAACTGGTTCTAGTAAACAAGCTGGGCGCGAAATCCGTGCACGGCGATGATGCTATTCCATTTGCCAAAAAGGTCGACGAAAACAATATGTATTATGTCGTTTCCATGTGCAAACAGAAGGAGCAGGCTCCTTACTCACTTGTCCTCTACAAAGATGGACAGCCGCACACTGTAACCACTAGGGAATCCTGTACTTCTAATGGAGTGGAAACAGTCTCTCTTCCGGCGAAGAATTTCCCTAGCGCCACCTCATTGTCCATTATCAATATCGGCAATACGGATCTTGTTGTTTCCGTATATGAAGTAAAGGAAAACCATCATGAATAAGCGAAATAAAGTAGTTGCAGTAATTACTAGTATTTTGTTGGCTGCCTCTATGGCATCTCTCTCGATTCCTGCGCAGGCTGAGCAAAATACTGACGTTACGCCTATGTCTTGTCCCGAAATTGGACATCATCAGTCTGTCTCTAACAAAGGCCGCATATTCATGGCAGGTTCTCTACCTAAAAATTGGCTTTCGCCTGGTGGGACATACACTGTAACAAAAGCCAAAACTACAACGGTCACTGGGAGTGTTACAGGCGGAGTGGATGCTGAATTTTCCTCATATGTTAAGGCACATGTGCAATCGAGTCTATCAACCTCACAGACTGTCTCTGAAAGTCAGGATGGAGTTGGACAAACACATCAAATACCACAAAATGGGTTCAACTTGGTGCAGCTGGATACGAATTCGATTACACACGGTATGACGTCGTTTCTCCGTGTAATGTCGTCAATCAAAAATATAAGCATGCAAAGATGCCGACAAACCAGCCATGGTTATATCACAATTGATGTTTCCAGAAAACATCGCGGCAACACCAGAGAACAAATTGTGCCTTGCCCTCCATTTCTAGAGTTTTTCTGTGGGGGAAAACATTAGCTTAACTTGATGGGCTAGTGGAATTGTCAGGGACAATGACATTCTTCATTTTCTGAATTTATGGTCATTGTCCCATTATGTTGTTGCGCAAAATCTTGTATGAGGGCTGTCCCGTAGTGATTTTCTGGAGCACTATTTATTGCGGCGTTATATAGATTTGATGCGAAGATGCGAACCGCATCTGGTCCTACAGAGAGGATAAAAGCAAAAGCCCCGGGTTTCCCGTGTTTGGCAATGTTATTGAGAATTTCGGTACAAACCGTTTGCAACGATGGTAGTAGTGACTTGTCCATTGCGTTTAGATTCCCGCGGATTATTGGTGTCCCGGTAAAACCCAGTATTCTCAGTCTTTTGCATTGAGCTTCTATATGTTGTTGAAAGAGCTCGTCCGCGTCTTCCTCTTTGTCTGTTTTAAGCTCATCGGTCATCGGGCTGATAATTTGAGTGCGAAGCTCATGTAATGCCTGCATGAGGACTTGTTCAATCTGTGGCAAAGTGTCGCTGCTCTCTGAGGGCTCTTTCTTGCGACACAGCAGAATCGCATATGTCATAGCTCCTGCGATGGAATCGTGCAGTATGTGAATTTCTTTGAGTCTTTTCTGCTGGCGTCGAACTTGTTCTTGTGCAATCGCCAGGTCGGTTTTCCGTTGCTCTGTCTGTATCTTCCACCGTATGGCAAAGCCAACGAAGAATGCTCCAATGTAGGAGCACGCAAGCACAGGGATGCTTGGATTGTAGTCGATGCCGCCTGTCCAATAGCCCAAAGGAAGTGCTAGTGCGCAAAGCAGCGGTCCCATGATGGCAAATTCAAATCGTTTGATTTCAAAAGCAACTATTCCACATACAAGCCATGTGCCATATAACGTCGAAGGGCCATCGCATATTGCCGGGATTATTGCACATGCTATGTGTGTTACAAGAATCGCCATGCTTGCCGGTACGGGGAACCAAGTCAGTAGCAACAGAGCGATGCAGTACGGAGCCAAATATAGCCATGACCAAGGTGACATATTTGGCCAAGCGGTCAGCTCGAGCAGGAAAAAGCAGATACAGATAATGGATCCCGCTAAGTAAGGCTTGCGCACGGCCTTTGCCAATGACATTATTTGTTGGGGCAGCCTCATCGTTATATCCAACCGTTTCTTACGCACATCGCAACAGCTTCGGCACGACTATGAGCATGGAGCTTCTCGAAAGCTCGTCGTGCATATGTCTTTACCGATGCTTCGCTGATATTCAGTTGGTGCGCAATAGTGGAAGTGGTGAATCCTCTCGCATAGTTGGCAATGATCTGTAATTCCTTGCCGGAAAGCCGCATGGAGTTTATGCTCTTCCCCGCCCACGACGCAACCTCGTCATTTCCAGTGGCTTTTCCGATGATTCGAACCAGTTGAATCGTGGGAATTTCTTTTGGAATAATCGCATAAAACGCATCGGACCATTGTGCTCCGTATCTTTTTTCGTTTTCGTCATCCAAAAAGGCGCTGATACCAATGACGGCAATATCTGGATGTTGTTCCTTGATATGATGCGCTAATTCCGAGCCGTTCATCCCAGGCATTGCGATATCGGTAAGCACGGCTTGTGGCCTTTGTGCAGAGTCCCTCATGGCCTCAAGTGCTTGTTCTGCAGAGGTGACAGTCCACAGAATCTGTATTGGTGCGCATGTCTCGACCAATAAGCTTTGAATTGCGCTCGCGACCAGTGGATCATTATCCACAATCCCTAGAGTCGAATCATTGACAATCGTGCGCATATAAATTCCCCCGTGGTTTGTTTCTCGTTCCAGAATAGACATTTTTCGCAGCTGCAATAGATCGCGGCGTTACCGGTGAGACACATGTTGCGAACCCATTCAAAAGCAAATATTTTGTACAAAATTTGTATATAATGGGAGGCGGTGGAAAGGAGACCTTTGCAATGACTGACGTGACCCCTAACGAAGCGCGGATGCCCGAAGATGCCGCAGTGACCGTGACCAATGCCGATACTCTTCGGGCCATGGCGAGTCCGATTCGTATGAGAATCCTTGGAACGTTGCGGGTGAATGGCGAGCAGACCGTGGGAAGCATCAGCGAGCAGCTTGGCGAGGCTCCGGGGGCCATCAGCTATCACTTGGGGCAGCTTGCACGGGTGGGACTGGTGGAGAAGGTGAGGTCTCCTGATGGCGACCGAAGAAAAAGCTGGTGGAAGGCTTGCCAAACCGCCGTTCGTCTGGGGAACTCCGAAGAAAAGAACAGTGCAGACAAGGCAAAGGCCATGGATCTGTTTCGGCGTTCGGCGGCACTTTCCTACGAGATGGCCTACGAGCGTTTTCTGGACAGGCTGCCGGAATTGCCTCGGGAATGGGCCGATTCATGCACCAGCGACGATCATGTTCTGAACCTGACCGCCGAGGAAATGTGTTTAATGATTGAGGAACTCAATGAGGTCGTACGTCGCTGGCAAATCAAGGCCGGCATGCATGGCGACGATGAGCCGGGTGTCGAACCCGTGGCGCTGATTCTACAGGCTTTCAGGTGGTTTTCGTAAGGAATCGGCGGACTTTGCATATGGACCCATAGGCGATCTGAACAGCGTGGACGGAACAGGGAAAACAAGTGAAACAAGACATGGACGGAACAGCGAAATCATTCTGGCAATCCGCAGGGTACGTTTCTTGGTTTACCGCTGATACGGCGTCGGCGGTCGGAGCGGCGCTGCGCGCACTGGCGATCAGTTTGCTCGGATATGCGGTGTCCGGTTCCACCATCGCCGCCGGTTGGCTCGGAACGTCGTCGATGATCGCGCAACAGGTTGCGAGCGTATTCGGAGGTACCTTCGTCGACAGGCATGACCGCAAACGGCTTATCGTGGCGAACGCCGTCGTCGGCGTTCTGGCTTGGGGCGCAGTTGCGGTGCTGCTGCTGTGCGGCGCATTGTCGTTCCCCGTGTTGCTGTTGATCGCGGTGCTCGCATCCGGCATCAACGGATTTCTTGGGAGCGCTACGGATGCGATGCTTCGCTCGATTATCGATATCCGCTATTATCCCAAGGCGCGGAGCCTCAACGAGGGGCGTGACGCAACCATCGCCATGGCGGGAAGCCCCATCGGAGGTTTTCTGTACAGCATTGCTCCATGGCTGCCGTTCCTTGCGTCGGCATGCATGTATGCCGTGGCCGGCGTCGCCGCCACCGGCATCCGCGAACATGGCGCGGATGGCGGGCGTATCGGGGAAACGGATGGCGATGCAGTGAAAGGCGGTTTCTTCCGCGATTTCCTGGAAGGCTGGTCATGGTCGTTGCACAGGAAAACGCTGGTGATCGTGCTCATTGTGGCGGCATTGGTCAATTTCGGCGTCAATGGCATCCAATATGCCATCCAGCTGCATCTGGTGTCGTGCGGAACCAATGCGACCCTCATCGGATTCATCAGTGGCGGCATATCGCTGACGATGCTTGTGGGATCGTTGCTGGCCGGCAAACTCAGCGATAAGGTTTCGGTCGGACCAACCGTGTGCCTCGCCTACCTGTTCATCTGCCTGTGCGCATTGCCGATGGCGTTGACCGACAACTATTGGGTCATGCTGGTTGCCAATTCGTTTGTTGGTCTGCCGTTCCCGTTGATCAACGCGATGCTCCTCGGTTTCATCTTCGCCAAGTCGCCTACGAGCATGCAGGGGCGTATTACTGTTACATTGACGGTTCCGGCCCAGGTGCTTTCGATGTTCTGTAGTGCTGTGGCTGGCACCTTGCTCCCGGTTTTTGGATTCCATGGCGCGGTGCTGGTGTTCCTCGCGGTTCTTGTGGCAAGTGCTGTGCTGGTGATATGTTCCCGTTCCATTCGTAGCATTCCCAAGGCGGCGCAATGGGAACATACGATGTTGCGGTGAATCGAAATAAAAAGCGCCGCCCCACGAAACGAATCGTGGGGCGGCGCTTTGCCGTAGGCAATGCCGCTCAGCCCGTTCAGCGACCGGTGATCTCGGAGCCGAGCACCTTCTCGCTCAGGCTTTCGGGCCGCGGGTCACGGCCACCGCGCCGGAGCGGACCAGCTCGATGATGCCGTAATGCTCCAGCAGACCGAGCAGCGCGTCGATCTTGCCTTCTGCGCCGGTGGCTCGATGGTCAGCGACTCCGGATTCACGTCCACCACGCGCACGCGGAACAGACGCACGATCTCCAGCACGTCGGAACGGTTGGACTCGTCGGCGGCCACCTTGATGAGCACCAACTCGCGCTCCACGGTGGTTTCCGGATCGAGGTCCACGATCTTCAGCACATGCAGCAGCTTGTTGAGCTGTTTGATGATCTGCTCGAGCGGCACTTCCTCCACGTCGGCCGTGACGGTGACGCGGGAAATGTCCGGACGTTCGGTGGGGGAGACGGACAGCGAGTTGATGTTGAACGCGCGGCGGGCGAACAGGCCGGCGATACGCGCCAGCACGCCCGGACGGTTCTCGACGAGCACGGACAGCGTATGACGCTTGGAACCCGGCTGGGATGCAGGATAATTTGCCATGATCGAAATGTCCTTCCTTACGCTCTACTCGTTCACTCGTTCTCGCCGGCGCGCTGCAGAGGCTTGACACCGGGCATGTAGGTGACGTTGTCGTTGGAGTCGCCGGCTGCGACCATCGGCCACACCATGGCGTCCTTCCACACGCGGAAGTCGATCAGCACCGGACGGTCGTTGATCTCGTTGGCCTTCTTGATGCATTCGATGGCCTCGTCCTTGGTGAACGCGCGCATGCCCACGCAGCCGTACGCTTCGGCGAGCTTCACGAAGTCCGGCACGTCCACGATGTCAGACGTGTTCTCGCCGTCCAGCAGGTTCGTGGCGGAGTAGTGGTGATTGTAGAACAGGGTCTGCCACTGGCGGACCATGCCGTACACGGAGTTGTTGAGCAGGGCGATCTTCACCGGCGCGTGGGCGAGGAACGCGGCCGCCAGCTCTTCGGAAGTCATCTGGAAGGAGCCGTCGCCGTCGATCAGCCACACCGGCTTCTTGTCGTCGAATTCGCGGGCGGATCCGACGCGTGCGCCGATGGCCGCCGGCAGGCCGAAGCCCATCGTGCCCAGGCCGCCGGAGGACAGCCAGGAGTGGGGCTTGTTGAATTCGATGATCTGGGTGGCCCACATCTGATGCTGGCCCACGCCGGACACCCACACGGTGTTGGGGTCGGCCATGTCGGACAGCTGCTTGACGACCCACTGCGGGGCGAGGCTGCCGTCGGTCGGCTCATCCCACGTGATCGGGTATTCCTCACGCCACTTGTTGATGACGTCCCACCAGTGGCTGGTGTCGGGCTTGCCGTGCACCGCCTGCTCGCGCTTGATCTCCGGAATGAGGTCTTTCAGCACGGTGGCCACATCGCCGACGATCGGCACGTCCGGCTGACGGTTCTTGCCGATTTCCGCAGGGTCGATGTCGATATGGATCACGCGTGCGCCCGGAGCGAACGCGTCGAGCTTGCCGGTGACGCGGTCGTCGAAACGTGCGCCGATCGCGACCAGCAGATCGCAACGCTGCACGGCGCCGGTCGCCGCGATTGTGCCGTGCATGCCGAGCATGCCAAGCACCTTCGGATCGGAATCCGGCACGATGCCGCGCGCCGGAAGGGTGGTGACGATCGGAGCGCCGGTCACTTCCGCCAGCTCCTCGACCAGCTCGCCCGCGTCGGAGCGCACCGCGCCGCCGCCGACGTACAGCACCGGACGGTACGACTGCTCGAACAGCTTCGCCGCGTCGGACAGCACGCGACCGTGCGCCTTGGTGGTCGGGTTGTAGCCCGGCAGAATCATGCGCTGCGGCCAGGAATAATACATCTCGCCGGTCTGCGCGGTCTTGGTGACGTCCACCACCACCGGTCCCGGACGGCCGGAGCGTGCGATGTAGTGCGCCTCGGTCAGCACGCGCGGAATGTCCTGCGCGCGGGTGACGAGGTACGAATGCTTGACCACCGGATAGGTGGCGCCGACGATATCGGCTTCCTGGAAAGCGTCCGTGCCGATGGCGTTCACGCCGACCTGGCCGGTGATGACGACCATAGGAATGGAATCCATGTTCGCGTCGGCGATCGGGGTGATCATGTTCGTCGCGCCCGGACCGGAAGTGACGATGCACACGCCCACCTGTCCGGTGGTCAGCGCGTAGCCTTCTGCCGCATGTCCGGCGGCCTGCTCGTGACGCATCAGCACGAAGCGGAACTTCGTATCGTCCTTGATGGAATCGTAGACGGGCAGAATCGCACCGCCCGGAACGCCGAAGACGTCCTTGACGCCCAGATCCTCCAGCGAACGAACCAGCGCTTCGGCGCCGGTCATCTTTTCGCCGTCGACAATGGTCTGCTTTTCAGTGGTAGCGGATGCCTTTGGCATGCCGCTGAATGCCTGCAGAGGCGTAGGTAACACCATGTTCCCTCTCATGCTCGTTCGTGGAAAATTTCCTCGTAAGGGGCCGCGGTCGCGTCGTTCATGCGCCGTTTTACCCCTTAAACGGAATGCTATGCAACCGCTTGTGGCGGATTGCAGCCGCATTCCTCTCTGATAATGAGTCTATGCTAACGGCTGACAGCTTGGTTCGCCGGAAAGGCCCATATTCTGGCGCGTTACGCGCCATTGTGATATGGACCATATTTTTTGCGATTGCGACGCTGCCTTGTAATGCTGTTTCGTGACGCCGGCCGTGCCGCCGCTTGCGTTACCGTTTGCGCGGTTACTTGCCCTGCGCTGCATCCTGCGTGCCACCGTTGGACTTGCGGTGTGACCTGTGGTGCGACTTATGCGTCTTCCCGTTCTGCTTGCCGCCCATTTCGCCCTTGCGACTGTCAAGCGCCTTCCAGCCCATTTCCGCGGCCGCCAGCTGCGCCTTGCGTTTGCTGCTGCCGGTACCGACGCCGATGACTTCGCCGCCATCGCCGAGAATCGCGCGCGCGGTGAACTCCAGTGCGTATTCCGGTCCGGCGACCGACGTCTGGTAGTGCGGGTCGGGCAGACCCATCTCATGCGCCTTGACGGTCAGCGACGTCTTCCAATCGAGCGCCGGACCTTCGGTGGCGACCTCCGCCAGCGTATCGTCGACGAGATGATGCACCACGCGGCGCGCCTCGTCGATGCCGTGCTGGATGAACGTCGCGCCGATCAGCGATTCGACGATGTCGCACAGAATCGAGCTTTTGTCCGCGCCGCCCTGTTCCGCCTCGCCGTGGCCGAGCAGAATGTACGGGCCGACGTGCAGTTTTTCGCGGGCGATTTTGCTCAGGGATTCCTCGGAAACCGCCTTCGCACGCATTTTGGCCAGCTGGCCTTCGTTCATGTCGGGATGCACCTTGTACAGCGTTTCCGTGGAGACCAGTTCGAGCACCGCGTCGCCGAGGAATTCGAGTCGTTCGTAGTTCTTGGCGCCTTCGTGCTCGTGTGAGAACGAGCGGTGGGTGAGCGCTTCGACGAGCAGGTCCGGCTCGATTGTGGTGCCGAGCGCCTCGAGCAACACATTGGCGGTCATCTCGCCTTCGGGGGTGATGGACGTGCCGATGCGGCCGGCGTTGGTATTGTTGCCGTTTTCGGTTTGGGTGTTGTTCTGTGCGTTGTCCTGATTGGTCTCTTTGGCCATGGATGTTCCTTACCGTTCATGCGGTGGGCCGTAACCCGCCGCGGTCTGTGGTTGTGGCCGTTGCGCACATGGCAAGACGCCAGCTGATCTGGCGGTTTTGCTACGCAAGCAACGTATGTCGTACGCCGATCGCACGCGGAAATAAATCGCAATGCAATCGCCGTATCACTTGATAATAATAAAAGAAACCCTGCCACCCGTCGATGGCAGGGTTTCGATGCTTTATACCGTTATCCGGCAACCACTCACTTGGTGTGGATGGAGCGGACAGCCTCGCGGTACACGCGGCCGCGGAAGGAACCGCAGCTCGGGCATGCCATGTGCGGCAGCGTCGGAGCGCCGCAGTTCGGGCAGGTAACGGTCTGGGCGCTTGGCCTTCCAGTTTGCGCGGCGAGAATGGGTATTCGCGCGCGAGGTCTTGTACTTAGGCAGTGCCATTGTGTTTCCTCTATTTCGTTCGAACGATTGAGCTTAAGCGTTCAGTATCTTAACGTGAGCTCCGTACAAACGATGGACCATCCCATCCGAACGGCTTATTCCTTGCCTTCCAGCTTGGCTTTCAGCCTTCCAGCGCGGCGAAACGAATGTCGGTCATGTCATGCTGATGGTCGGGGTTCTCGTTGAGGTCGATGCCGCACTGCGAGCACAGGCCCTTGCAATCCGGCTTGCACAACGGCTGCAGCGGCAGTTCCTCGACCAGCGTGTCGCGCAGCAGCGCCTCGAGGTCGGCCCATGCGCCGCCGTCGAGCAGCGGGTACGTGTCTTCCGCCTCGTCCTCGCCGGCGATGATGTCCACTTCCTCTTCCTTGCCGTTCTTGCCGGCCTTTCCGCCCTTGCCGGCGGCGGACTTGTCCTCATATGGGAAGAAGGAGGTGACGTTCACCGTCCAATCGCGCTGGATCGGCTTCAGGCAGCGCGTGCATTCGGCATGCACGGGAGCGCTGATACGCGCGTTCAGAATCAGACCGTCGACGATCGAATCGAACGAGCCGACCACGCTCACATCCGCGCCTTCGTCCACGCCCACGATCTCATCGCCGATGCCGCTCGGCGCGGGGAAAGTGGCGTCGATCTCCTTGCTTTGCCCCGGACGCGAGGCCACCTGCGCCACGGAAACGGCCCATGGGGAATCTTCAGTACGTGCCATAGTTCAGTCTTTCATCGCTTTCTTGCTATGCGTTTTGCTATGCGTTCCACGCGTGTTACGCGTCTTGTTCAGTTTTCCGGATAATCGTCCGCATCGAGATGGTCCAGATACGCGCCGGCTTCGCGTTGGCGATCGTACAGTACGTTCAGGCCCGCCTGCACGCCGGTGCCGATCTTGTCGACCTGCTGTTGCAACGATTCCATCATGGTGATGCAGTATTTGTCGGCGTTCTGCGTGAGCTTGTCGGCCTTGGCTTGCGCCTGGTCGAGAATGCCGCGCGCCTTCTGCCTGGCGAGTTCCGTCACGTTCTCCTGCCCGGCAAGGAACTGCGCCTGCTCGTTGGCTTCGCGTACGGTGTCGGCGGCACGCGACTGCGCGGATGCGATGATCGCGTTGGCTTGCGTTTGCGCGCTTTCCAGACGGCGTTCCGATTCGCGCATCAGCGCGGAGGCGCGTTCCAGCTGCACTGGCAGCATCTTCTTGAGTTTGTCGAGCTTACCGGTGAACGATTCGCGGTCCACGCGCACCGAGCTCGGCGCGAACAGAATCGGCTTGGCCTCGTCCAATTCCTCTTCGATGCTGTCGATGATGTCGTAGACGGTGGTGAATTCGTCGCGGCTGCGATCCGAACTGTCGTCGAGTGGCGCATCGGGATCGAACGTGGCACGAAGGTCGGGCAGGTCCGACATGGAAATCGACGGTTTCGACGATTTCGCGGGCTTTGCCGGCTCATCCGTAGCACGGTCGGCGGCATTGCCGGTTGCGGAGTTGTTGGTCGCTGCGGTACCGGCAACAGCGCCGGTGGCCGGATAATCGGCCGCCGCCGTGACCGGCTGCTGCGACGTGGCGTCATCGGCGTCAGCAAGCGGCTTGAAATCGTTGGTCTCTTCACTCATCATGCTCTCTTTTCGTTCTTGAGCGCCTCGCCGAGCAGCGGAATCACGCAATCGGGCACCATGCCCGTCACATCGCCTCCGTGCCGTGCCACGTCCTTGACGATGGAGCTGGAGATGTGCTCCAGGTCCGGGGCCGCAGGCAGAAACAGCGTCTCCACTCCGGCGAGTTTGCGGTTGACCAATGCCATGCCCAGCTCAGCCTCGTAATCGCCGTTCTGCCGAAGTCCTTTGACGATGACCGTCGCACCGATTTTCGTGCAATAGTCGGTGATCAGGCCGGTGGTCGACGCCACCTTCACATTGGTGCAACCGCGCTTGGCGAGCGCCTGGCGGATGATCTCAACACGGGTTTCTTCGGAGAACATCGGCGTCTTCGCCGCGTTCACGGCCACCACCACATGCACTTCGTCGAAAAAGCGCGCGCAACGCTCGATGACGTCCAGGTGGCCGGCGGTCACTGGGTCGTACGACCCGGGGCAAACTGCAATTGTCATAACCTTAAGCGTACCGCGATTGGTTGAGAACGTGCGCAACATCGGCGTATGCCCGTGTTGGCGCGGTTCGTGCATACGGGTGGCGGCGCAATGCGGCTCGGCTATGATGGAAGGCAGTGGGGCCGCGATCGCGGCTTGTGTGAGGAGTCTTAATTATGGCATTTGCGATTTTCGATGGCTTGTTCGGATCCGACGATCCGGTTTCGCCGCTGTCCAACCCGGATGCGGGTACCGGTACCGCCGTTCTGGAACGTCCTGAAGAGGAAACGAAGCTTGATGACGGTGGCAATGGCGATGCCGACCGTTTCGCGCATTATGTGTCGCGTGACCGTATCGCCGAATCGAAGATGACGGGTCGTCCGGTTGTGGCGTTGTGCGGCAAGGTGTGGGTGCCGAAGCGTGACCCCACGCATTACCCGGTGTGCCCGGATTGCAAGCGCATCTATGACGAGATGATGAACAGCTCGTTCTGATTGCCGTTCGACCATGTTGCCGATTCATGCCGCCGGTTGCGGTGGCTGAACGTGGCGATTGAATATGGCGGCTGGGTGCGGCGACCGAGTGCGGCGCAACGTCGTATGTTATGCAAAAACCGACGCCGGTGATTCACCGGGCGTCGGTTTTTGTTATGTCTTTTGCGCTGTACAGGGCGGTTCACGCCATGACGGACGTCACAGCACGGTGACTTCGGTCGGGATGACCGGATCGCCCTTCATCAGGCTCTGCGCGCCGATCGGCAGTTCGGCGAGCGCCTGCGCGCGGTAGTTGTGCGCGTTGACGATCGCGTCGTGGCCCTGGTATTCGCTGTGGTTCTCGCCATTGGTGACGTAGTCGACGAGCAGGTCCTTCCAGCCGTCTTCCGGCTGGTATGCGGCGAGCTTGTCTTCGGAGCCGGAGATGACGTGTTCGCAGTCGGCCAGCGAGTATTCGTAGGAGCGGAAGGCGAGCTTGCGGCCCGGAACGGTGGCCTTGTCCTTCGACTTCTTGGCGACCGGCTGCATTTCGCCGGCGGAGTTCTCGCGTTCGGTGAGCTTGTAGACCATCGCGCAGGTCGGGGCGCCCGAGCCGGTGACGAGCATGGTACCCACACCATAGGAATCGACCGGAGCGGTCTGCAGAGAGGCCAGCGCGTACTCGTCGAGATCGTTGGTGACGGTGATCTTCGTATTGGTGGCACCAAGCGCGTCCAGCTGGTTGCGCACGCGCTGCGCGAGGGAGGCGAGATCGCCGGAATCGATGCGCACGCCGCCCAGTTCGGGGCCTGCCACGTCGACGGCCGTCTTCACGGCCTCTTCGATGTTGTACGTGTCGACCAGCAGCGTGGTGTTCTTGCCAAGCGCGGCGATCTGCGATTCGAAGGCGCTCCGCTCGTCGTCGTGCACCAGGGTGAAGCAATGCGCGGCGGTGCCGATGGCCTTGAGGCCGTACATTTGCGCGGCCAGCAGATTGGCGGTGCCCTTGAATCCGCCCACCACGGCGGCGCGGGCGGCTGCGACGGCGGCCCATTCGTTGGTGCGGCGGCCTCCCATGTCCATGCACGGGCGGTCCTTCGCCGCGCTGACCATGCGGGACGCGGCGGAGGCGACGGCGGAATCGTAATTCAGAATGCTCAGCAGCAGCGTTTCCAGCAGCGTGCATTCGCCGAACGTGCCTTCGACCTGCAGGATCGGCGAGTTCGGGAAGAACATCTCGCCTTCGCGGTAGCCCTTGATGGAGCCGGAGAAGTGGAAGTTCTCCAGCCATTTGATGGTTTCCGGGCTTACCACCTTGCGGTCGGCGAGGAATTTCAGGTCGTTGTCGTCGAGGTGGAACTTCTCGAGCGCGTCGAGGATGCGTCCCTGTCCGGCAGCCACGCCATAGTGGCGGCCCAGCGGCAGATGCCGGGTGAAGATCTCGAATACGCACTTGCGGTTGGCGGTGCCGTCCTTCAGGCAAGCGTCAAGCATGGTGTATTCGTACATGTCGGTCATGAGTGCGGGTGAATAATCCAGCATTTCCAAAGCCTTTCTTGACTTTTGGTGAAACTGACCATAAGTGTAGGACCCACGGTGGCCAATCTTTGGTTGCATCCCATCATACGTGCAGGAGGGGTCTCGAGGCGCGGCGTGCTTGGCTGGTGATAGGGTCGAATGCTGAAAAGACGAGTAATCGGACGGCGGCAAAAGCCGAAATCAGCGGAAAGCGAAGTGCAGAACAGCAATGGTAGCGATTAAGGATATGTTGGGCGACCAGACCGTGGTGCGTGCGGACGGACGCAAGGTCGACGAACTGCGCCCGGTGCGCATCACCCGCCATTTCACGGACGTTCCGGAAGGCTCCGTGCTCATCGAATGCGGCAACACGCGCGTGATGTGCACCGCCACGTTCACGGCCGGCGTGCCGCGCTGGCGCAAGGACTCCGGCCTGGGCTGGGTCACCGCGGAATACGCGATGCTGCCGCGCGCCACCGCCGACCGCACCGACCGCGAGTCCGTGCGCGGCAAGATCGGCGGCCGTACGCACGAGATCAGCCGTCTGATCGGCCGCTGCCTGCGTGGCGTCGTCGATATGAAGGCGCTCGGCGAAAACCAGGTGCAGATCGACTGCGACGTGCTGCAGGCCGACGGCGGCACCCGCACCGCTTCGATCACCGGCGCGTACGTGGCGCTCGTCGACGCGATGCATTGGGCCGAGGAACACAAGCACATCAAGTCCGCCGACCGTGTGCTCAAGGACTGGGTCTCCGCCGTCTCCGTCGGCGTGATCAACGGCAAGCCGATGCTGGACCTGCCGTACATCGAAGACAGCCAGGCCATGACCGACATGAACGTGGCCATGACCGGTTCCGGCGATTTCATCGAGATCCAGGCACCGCCGAGCATCGTCCGTTCAACCGCGCCGAACTCAACACCCTGCTCGACCTCGCCGAAAAGGGCAACAGGGAGCTGCAGGCCGCCCAACGCGCCGCGCTCGCGCTCGACTGAGCCGATCGACGGCACGGCATGCGCTGAATGTAGGACGTTGACGGTCCGATGCCGGCGACTCGGCGCGCATGGAACAACGCAAAACAGATATAAGTAGGAAAACGGCGGAAGGAACCGTAAGGCATGAAGATCATCGTCGCCACGCATAACGAAGGCAAACTGGCGGAAATCCGCCGCATTCTCGAGGAACGTCTCGGCGCGGACGCCGCCGACATCGAGCTCGTCTCCGCAGGCTCCCTGGGATTGCCCGATCCGGTCGAGGACGGCGTGACCTTCCAGGAGAACGCGCTCATCAAGCACGCGACGTGGCCGAACGCACCGGCTGCCCGGCAGTCGCGGACGATTCCGGCCTGATCGTGGACGTCATGGGCAACGCGCCGGGCATCCTGTCCGCACGCTGGGCCGGCGAGCACGGCAACGACAAGGCCAACAACGCGCTGCTGCTCAAGCAGCTGGCCGACATCCCCGACAGCAAGCGCACCGCACGGTTCCGCTGCGCCGCCGCGCTGGTCGTGCCGGGAGGGCGCAAGACGGACGGTGCGGATGATGATAAGCCGTACGCGATCGCCAGCGAAACCGTCGAAGTCGGCGAAATGCCGGGCGTGCTGCTGCGTGCCCCGCGCGGCGCCAACGGTTTCGGCTACGATCCGCTGTTTGTGCCGAACGATCAGCCGCAGCGTGCGGTCGACGCCGGCGAAAAGCTCACGTCCGCCGAAATGGAGCCGGCCGAGAAGAACGCGGTCTCCCATCGTGGCAAGGCGCTGCGCTCGCTGGTCGCATCGATCGAAGCGCTGGTCAAATAACATCGGATGACGGCCGCGACGGGCGCTTGCCGTGGCGCGCGACACTGGATGGCGTGCGTGCGATTTGTGCTCGTCCGGTTTTTCCGCTATGCTTTGTTTCTTGTGCGCGGCTAGCGTATGCTTACTGGGCATTGCGCCACTTTAGCTCAGTCGGTAGAGCGGCTCACTCGTAATGAGCAGGTCGACAGTTCGATTCTGTCAAGTGGCTCCACTGCCCTAGATGTTCGGAGGTTTTCCGAGCATCTAGGGTTTTGCATATGTGCATCCGTGCGTATCGGTTTTCGCCGTGCGCGGATGGTGATTGCGCGAGTGGCGGAATTGGTAGACGCGCAGGATTTAGGTTCCTGTGTCTTTGACGTGTGGGTTCAAGTCCCATCTCGCGCACATGTCCACGTTAATTCAGCCAATCGCGCTGCTGGCCATCATCCTCACCGGCTACCTGTTCAAACGCGCTGGCAAATTCAAAAACCGCGACTACCGCATCATGCAGGTCGCCCTGTTCAACCTGGTTCTGCCCTGCGCCATCATCTACTCGTTCGCCACGAACCCGCATGATTCCAGCATGCTGTGGATCTCCGTCTTCGGCTTCGTGGTCGCGTTCATCCCGCCCGTGCTCATCTTCCTCGCCACACGTTACACGCCTGTGCAGGATCGCGCGTTCACCATGCTCAACGGTTCCGGCTTCAACATCGGCTGCTTCTGCTTCCCCGTGGTACAGGCGTTTCTCGGCACCGCGGCGATCGTGCCAGCGGCCATGTTCGACATCGGCAACTGCGTGATGGTGGCGGCCGGCACGAACGTCATGACGCAGACCCTCCTGCACATCCAGCCCGGCAAGACCTTGGACGAGCAGTACCAGGGGCATGCGCCGGTGCTGCCGTATACGAAACCCAAGGATCGCGATGCCCGCCGGCTGGCACGCCACGCGCTGCTACGCAACGTGGCGAAAGGCTTCTTCGGCTCCATCCCGTTCGACACCTACCTGGTCATGATCGTGCTCATGCTTGCCAATGTGAAGATCCCCGCCGTCGTGGCCACGTTCGTTGAGCCGCTCGCCAACGCCAACTCGTTCGTCGCCATGCTGATGGTCGGCATGCTGATGGACCTGCCCGCCGGCCGTGACGATGTGATGAAGCTGCTGAAGATCATCGGCCTGCGACTGCCATTCGGCCTGCTGTCCGCCGTCTGCGCATGGTTCGTGCTGCCGTTCGGCGCCAATGTGCGCGAAGCCGTGGTGATGTGCTGCCTCGCGCCAATCGCCGTGTTCTCCACCCTGTTCACCGACGAAGTGCTCGGCAATGCGAAACTCGCCGGCTTCTCGCTGTCCGTGTCCGCGATCATCGGCCTGGTCATGATGACCGGCGCGCACTTCCTGCTCGCCGCCATCGCCTGACTTGCGTAAGCCGCGTGCGTGGTCGTGCGTAAGTTGCGTACGTAATCGTAATGCGATCGTTGCATACGACAGCCGTTTTCACGTGCGTTGAAGCTTTTCCGCTGAACGTTGCATACGATTTCAGTAATCGTCGTTTATCTGGCATGTCGCCGCTGAAAAGTGGTCGGAACCGCGGTATATCGCGCTTCCGACCGAATGTGTTAACTCGGGAAACATTTTTGTGTTGTTCTGTCGGCTTTTGTGAGTATCTTGTGAGGTGAAGAAAACGGCTCGTGCCGTGGAAAATCGAACGAGATTCCACCGTCACGTTCCGCTTCACAGTGATGATGAAAGGACCTATCAACATGGCCATCAATCCTCCCGTTGACGCCACCAAGACCCCGGAGTGGGCCGCGCTGCAGAAGCACTACGACGAGCTGCAGTCCGAGGGCATCAGCCTCAAGCAGTGGTTCGCCGATGACGCCGAGCGCGTCGAGAAGCTGAGCTTCGATGCAGGCGACCTGCACTTCGATCTGTCCAAGAACCTGATCAAGCCGGAGACCCTGCAGCTGTTCGCCGACCTGGCCAAGGCCGTCAAGCTCGACGAGCGCACCAAGGCCATGTACACCGGCGTGCACATCAACAACACCGAGGACCGCGCCGTGCTGCACACCGCGCTGCGCCGCCCGGTCGAGGACGAGGGCAAGTACATCGTCGACGGCCAGGACACCGTCAAGGACGTGCGTGAGGTGCTCGACCGCATCTACGCGTTCGCCGACAAGGTCCGCTCCGGCGAGTGGACCGGCGTGACCGGCAAGAAGATCGAGACCGTGGTCAACATCGGCATCGGTGGTTCCGACCTGGGTCCCGTCATGGTGTACGAAGCGCTGAAGCCGTACGCCGACGCCGGCATCTCCGCCCGCTACATCTCCAACATCGACCCGAACGACCTGGCCGAGAAGACCAAGGGCCTCGATCCGGAGACCACCCTGTTCATCATCGTTTCCAAGACCTTCACCACCTTGGAAACCCTGACCAACGCCCGTGAGGCCCGCACCTGGCTGCTCGAAGAGCTCAAGGCCAAGGGCGCCATCGACGGTTCCGACGCCAAGAACGCCGAAGCCATCAAGAAGCACTTCGTCGCCGTCTCCACCAACCTGGAGAAGGTCGCCGAGTTCGGCATCGACCCGAACAACGCGTTCGGCTTCTGGAACTGGGTCGGCGGCCGTTACTCCGTCGATTCCGCCGTCGGCACCTCCCTCGCCGTGGTCTTCGGCCCGGCCCGCTTCGAGGAGTTCCTGCACGGCTTCCACGAGATCGACGAATACTTCGCCAACACCCCGTTCGAGAAGAACGTCGTCGTGCTGCTCGGCATGCTGAACGTGTGGTACCGCAACTTCTTCAAGGTCGCCTCCCACGCCGTGCTGCCGTACGACCAGTACCTGCACCGCTTCCCGGCCTACCTGCAGCAGCTGACCATGGAGTCCAACGGCAAGTCCGTGCGTTGGGACGGCACCCCGGTCACCTCCGAGACCGGCGAGATCTTCTGGGGCGAGCCGGGCACCAACGGCCAGCACGCCTTCTACCAGCTGATCCACCAGGCACCCAGCTCATCCCGGCCGACTTCATCGCGTTCGTGAACACCCCGAACCCGACCAAGGACGGCGACCAGGACGTGCACGAGCTGTTCCTGGGCAACTACTTCGCCCAGACCAAGGCCCTGGCCTTCGGCAAGACCGCCGACGAAGTGCGCGCTGAGGGCACCCCGGAAGAGATCGTCCCGGCCCGCGTGTTCACCGGCAACCGTCCGACCACCTCCATCTTCGGCGTGGCTCTGACCCCGTTCGCGCTCGGCGAGCTCATCGCCCTGTACGAGCACATCACCTTCGTCGAGGGCACCGTGTGGGGTCTGGACTCCTACGACCAGTGGGGCGTCGAGCTCGGCAAGCAGCTTGCCAAGCAAATCACCCGGCCATCTCCAAGGATGATGACGCCCTGGCCGCCCAGGATCCGTCCACCCAGTCCCTGATCCAGTTCTACCGCGCGAACCGTGAGTTCTGACCTTCGTCAGAACTCTGTGACACGTGATGCATAGCTGAACGAAATACCCCATCTGTGTCTTGCGGATGGGGTATTTTTGATTATTGCTGTGCCGAAAGGCGGGACGCCGCATAATCTCGCTTTTCTTCGGGTCCAGCCGGAACGGTCGCAGGTAGCTGCGGACGTGCGCAATCGCAATATTTCCGGCGGATTGGCAACCCTTCGCAGGCAGACCTGCGGAGCGGAAGAACAGGCCGAGACGGCAATCGCAAGACCGCCGTACGAAGCCCTTACCTGTGCGCCGATATGCGGCGGCGACTCGAGGAAACACAATGGTTAACGCTATTGAAGCATTTGACGCCAAGCACCTGAAGCCGGCCGAGGAAATCCCGGCTTTCCGTCCTGGCGACACCGTTGAAGTCAACGTGAAGATCAAGGAAGGCAACAACTCCCGTCTGCAGGCTTTCACCGGCGTGGTGATCGCTCGTCAGGGCGGCGGCGTTCGTGAGACCTTCGTGGTCCGCAAGATCAGCTTCGGCACCGGTGTCGAGCGCCGCTTCCCGCTGCACTCCCCGGCCATCGATTCCATCAAGGTGGTCCGCAAGGGCCGCGTGCGTCGCGCCAAGCTGTACTACCTGCGCAACCTGCGCGGTAAGGCCGCTCGTATCGTCGAGCGCCGCGACAACTCCGAGAAGTGAGTTCGAATCGCAAATAAAGCGTGAAATCGGCTCTTCGGCAACCCGTCGAGGAGCCGATTTTCTATATTGGGCCGCTATGATAGGGGCCAGTGCGTGAAACCGGACGGTAAGGAATCCCATGAAGCATGCCAGAAGAAGAGTCGAAAGCGAGGAAAGCTTCGGCTTACGAGACACCCTGATCTGGTGCGGCATACCCATCGTCATCGTGCTGCTGGTACGCATGTTCCTGTTCGGCTTCTACGTGATTCCGTCCGGCTCCATGCTGAACACCATCGAACCGGGCGACCGGGTCATCACCAGCAAACTCACCCCCAAAGTCTTCAAGCTTCAGCGCGGCGACGTGGTGGTCTTCAAGGACCTGACCATTGGCTGCAGCAGGAGAACAGCGGCCGATTCGGCGGCGACTACCTCATCAAACGACTTATCGGCCTGCCCGGTGACACCGTGGCCTGCGAGGGGCCCGGCAAGCCGGTCACGGTCAACGGTGTGGCCATCGACGAAACTTTGTACATCCGCTCCGGCGTGGACCCCAGCTCCTTCGCGTTCAGTGAAAAAGTGACTGCGGGACATGTGTTCGTCATGGGCGACAATCGCGCCAATTCCGCTGATTCCCGCTACCATCAGGACGATTCCTCGCACGGCCTCGTGCCGGTTTCCGACGTGGTCGGCGTCGGTCTGGTCAAGTATTGGCCGCTGAACCACATCAGCACGCTGGACGCGCATCACGACGTGTTCAGGGACGTGCCGGAAGGATCTGCCGACTGATGTCCGTTTCCGTAGTGCCCACGCTGGATATGGAACGGGCGATCGCGGCCTCCGGCTACGACGTGATCGTCGGCTTCGACGAGGTCGGCCGCGGCTCGCTCGCCGGTCCCGTCATGGTCGGCGCCGCCGCAATCCGCGCGTGCGATCTGTCCGGTTCGTCGCCGCTTGCCGTACCCGACGGTGTGGCCGATTCCAAAATGCTGACGGAACACCGTCGCGAAGCCATATTCGAAGAACTTAAATCGTGGTGCGCGTCCTGGGCGGTCGGCTCGGCCAGCAACACGGAAATCGACGATTGGGGCATCTCCTATGCGCTTGGCATCGCCGCATTGCGCGCACTCGGCCAAGCGGAAGAGAAACTCGGCATCGACGGCGATGGCATGCTTGACGGCAAGCCGGTGAAGGTCGGTGCGATCCTCGACGGACCGAACGACTACATCACCAAAGCGCTGAACACCTTCGACGCGCCTGACGTGCCGGTTCCTGCGGAAGTCTCTACCAAAGTGAAGGGCGACAGGTACTGCGCCACCGTGGCGACGGCGGCCGTCATCGCCAAAGTCACGCGAGACCGGCTCATGGTCGAACTGGGAGCGCAACCCCAATATGAACCCTATGAATGGGCCCACAACAAGGGTTACGGTTCGGCCGCACACCGTGACGCCATCGCTGAATTCGGGCCCAGCGACCTGCACCGCCTCTCCTGGCATCTCGTCTGACATACGGCATCTCATCCGCAGTCCGCGATTACGCTAATCCTTGCGGATGATGCATGCCGGAAGGAAACCTGTAAGTTCATCCCGCCGTCTGATGGCCGGGACCAATCCGTTTCCGTACCGTAGGAAACATGGAACACATACTTCACGCGACCGATCTGGTCATGGATTATTCGACCCAACAGGCGACACCGAACGCCACACACATGCTGGCGCTCAATCACGTGGATTTCGGCATCCAGGCAGGCGAAAGCATCGCGGTCATGGGACCGTCCGGTTCCGGCAAATCGACGTTACTGCACGCACTCGCCGGCATCATCACCCCGACAGCCGGCAATGTGATGTTTCGCGGTGCCAACCTGGCGCGGTTGAGCGACGCTGACCGCACCAAACTGCGCCGCAGCGCCTTCGGCTTCGTCTTCCAATCCGGACAGCTGCTGCCGGAACTGCCGGCCATCGAAAACATCGCGTTGCCGATGATGCTGGGCGGCGCAAGCTACCAGCAGGCCACCGACACGGCCATGCTATGGCTGGAACGATTGGGATTGCGCCAGCTCGCGCAACAACGTCCCGGCGAAATGAGCGGCGGCCAGATGCAGCGCATCGCCATCGCACGTGCGCTCGCCGCGCAGCCGGCAGTCATCTTCGCCGATGAACCGACCGGCGCGCTCGACCAGACCACCGGCCACGAAATCATGAGCATTCTCATGCGGACCGCACGACAGACCGGCGCGGCCGTGGTCGTGGTGACGCACGATTCGAACGTGGCCGCATTCTGCGATGCCACCGTTACCATGCGTGACGGCAGGCTGAGCTCGCCGCAGCAATCCCAACCTACCGCCGGAGGCGCACGATGAACATGTTCCGATTATGGCGATTGTTCCACCGCTCCGGCACCCGCGGCACATCCAGCCGCACCTCTGCGCTGGCCATCGTTGCCTTCGCATCCGCCACCGCCGTCTTCCTCACCGTGCTCGGAGGCCTGCATGGCTTCATCTGGCGGGCCTCCGCCGACCACACGTTCGGTTGCATGATCAATTCCAACAGGTGCGCGCCCGGTACATACGAAACATGGTCCAAAACCCTGACGCACGCCGACAAGCTCGTCGCCACGGTCGGCGACGGCCATTGGACGGCCGACCAGGCCACAGCCGTCATGAACACCTATTCCGACGGCTATGTGCTGCTCGCCGCATTCGCCAGTCTGCTACTCATCGTGCCGTTCGTGGCGCTCGCCGGCTCGGCGGCCCGTCTCGCGGCCTCCCGCAGGGACGCACGTCTCGCCGCACTGCGACTTGCGGGCGCCACCACCGCGCAGGTCACGAAACTCACCGCGCTCGATGCGGGTGGCCAGGCTCTGCTTGGCGCGCTGGTCGGCATGGCCGGCTACTTCGCGCTGATACCGGCGATCATGCTGCTCGACTTCCAAAACCAGCATTTCACCTTCGAACAGTTGTGGGTGGGACTGCCTGCTCTGGCGGCCGTGACCGTCGGAGTCACGCTGCTTGCCTTGGTCTCCGCGCTGGTCGCCCTACGCCGCGTGGCCATCACCCCGCTTGGCGTGACGCAACGTACCGGACAACCCATGCCATCCGCATGGCGCGCACTGATTTTCCTTGCCGTGTTGGCCGTAGGCTACCTGCTGCTCAACAGCGTCTCCGCATTCGCGCACTTGGGTCAGATGGTGGTCTACGCCATCATCTTCGGCGTCTTCTTCCTCGGTTTCGCCATGGTGAACGTCGTCGGTACCTGGGTGGTGGCGATGCGCGCCAGATCGCGTGCGAGACACCCGAAGGACGCGGCCACTATGATTGCCATGCGCCGTATCCTCGACAATCCCAAGCGTGCTTGGCGTAACGTGTCCGGTGTGGCGCTCGCTGTGTTCATTGCGGGGATGACGTCGGTGTGCGGATTGCTTGCCACCGGAATCGGAGGCAACCACGACCCGTTCGACCCATCTATGCTGTACATGCGCGATATAGCATGGGTGGTTTCCTGACGCTCGCCTTTGCCGCGGTGCTCGCCGCCGTCAGTTCCGGCGTGATGCAGATGGGCAACGTCTACGACCAGGCCGACGAGTACCGCATGCTTGCGTTGGAAGGCACGGATGAGGCGACGCTCGACAAGCACGCATGATGGAAGTGATCACCCCGCTCAACACGGTGATGGCCGTTTCATTGGGGTGCTCGGTGTTGTTGCTGTTTCCGATTCTGGCAACGTCGTTGCTCAATCCGGCTTCGTTGCTTACGTTGGCCGCGGGAATCGGCTTGTGTTATGCGCTGATGGTGCTCGGAGGGTGTGCCGCGAATCATGCGGCGCACGGGCTCGGTCATGCCGGCTACCGTACGGACGATTGATGGCATGACCGCGGCGGTCGTGGATACCGCGGCGAGGACTGGCGAGGTCAGCCGAGGAGCACCGCGATGATTGCGATGAAAATCGGCGATGACAGCGTCGAGAAAAGAATGCCGTCGCGTGCGAACGACAGACCCACGTTGTATCGCGCCGCGTAGTTGTAGACGTTCTGGCCAGTCGGCAGAGCGGCGAGCACCACGCACGCGTACAGCGTGGCGCCGCGGAAGCCCATCACGAAATACGACAGCAGGAACGCGATGATCGGCATCACGATGTTCTTCAAAGCGGCCACCGTGAATACCGCCGGAATATTCGACTTGTCCTGCAACGGCTTTGTGCCGTGTAACGACATGCCGAACGCCATCAGAATCATCGGTACTGCGGAATCGCCGATCATATCGATCGGGTCGTAGATGAAGCTCGGAATCACGAAATAGCCGACCTTCGCGGAAATCGCGGACACCACAATGCCTAGAAGCGAGCCGATGAGCAGTGGCTGGTGCAACGGCTGCTTCAAAATCTCCTTCGCGGAGACCTTGCCTTTGGTGGTCACGTCGAGCACGGTCAGGCCGATCGGCGTGAACACCGCCTGCTGCATGACCAGGATCGGCGCGACAAGCGCTGGATTGCCCAGAATGTACGTGGCTATCGGCAGGCCGATGTTGTTCGAGTTCAGATACAGCGAATTCAGTGCGCCGATGGTGGCGTCCGCGGCTTTCATATGGAAGAACAGCCGGTTGAGAATCAGGAAGACCACGCCCACCAGCAGCGCCGAAAAAAACGCCACGACGATGGAGGAGTGGAAAATCTCGAAGATCTTCTCCTTGGACAGGATGGCGAACATCAGGCACGGACTCGACACGAAGAAGCTGAACCGATTAAGCACCATCTGCGCGCTCGGACCGCCGATGCGCATACGCGCGGCCACATAGCCGGTCGCGATGACGATGCCGATGACGCAGAAACCTTCCATCGCGCTTAACAGACCCGGCATTGCACTCTCCTTTTCGTTGCGGCCGTTGCCTTTCGACCGCTATCTAGTGTGGCACCAAGCGCGCGTCGGTCGTGTGCACGTCTCAAAAGCGAGCCCGATACACGATTGACGGCACGTTTTGCCGGATAATGGATGGCATGAGCGAACTTACGATTGGATTTTCCGCTTCCGCCAGCAAACAGGAGCAGTTGAACGAGCTGATGAGGCAGATCATGGGCTGCTATTCCGTCAGCGATGACGAAGGCCCGTTGACGGACGCCGTCGAGGTGTTCCTGAAAAAACAGCCGCATCTGACGGTGCGCAGGCACGGCGACACTCTGGTCGCGTCCACCGATTTCGGCTGCGATCGTCGCGTGATCCTCGCCGGTCACCTCGACACGGTGCCGGTTATCGACAATTTCCCGCCGAAATGGTTGGAGCCCGGCGATCCGCTGATCCGCGAGGATGTGGCGATCGGCCATGAGGACGAGCGTGTGATCTGGGGTCGCGGCGCCACCGATATGAAAGGTTCCGACGCGGTGATGCTGTATCTGGCGGCCACACTGACCGACGCGAAATACGACCTCACCTACGTGTTCTACGACCATGAGGAAGTCGCGGCCGAGAAGAACGGCCTGCGCAAGGTGGTCGAGTCGCATCCGGATTGGATCACCGGCGATTTCGCGATCATCGGCGAGCCGACCGATTGCGGCATCGAGGGCGGCTGCAACGGCACGATGCGATTCGACGTGATCACGCACGGCGTTGCCGCGCATTCGGCCCGCGCCTGGATGGGCAAGAATGCGATCCACGCGGCGGCCGAGATTCTGAACCGTTTGAACGCACATGAGAACCGCGCCATCGAAGTAGATGGCCTGACCTATCAGGAGGGCCTGAACGCCACGCTGATTTCCGGCGGCAAGGGTACCAATGTGATTCCCGACGAGTGCCGTGTGCACGTCAACTACCGGTTCGCGCCGGACAAGTCGCTCGCCGAGGCGAAGGCGCTGATGATCGGCGCGGATGCGGGCGCGAAACTCGGCAACGGCGAGCATCAGCCACTGGTGGCGTGTTCGAAGGCTTCGGCATCGAGATGAAGGACGAATCGCCGAGCGCACGTCCGGGCCTCAATTCGCCGCTTGCCCAATCGCTGGTATCGCTTGTCAAGGAACGTACCGGTCGTGACCCGCTTGCCAAGCTGGGTTGGACGGATGTGGCGCGTTTCGCGATTCTGGGCATTCCGGCCGTGAATCTCGGCGCGGGTAGCCCGCTGCTGGCTCACAAGCAGGACGAGCAGCTGCCGGAGACCGATCTGCTGCTCATGGCCGACCTGCTGGAGGACTGGCTGCGTTGAATCGCCGTTGAGTCGTTGCTGAGCTGCCGTTGAATCGCCGGTAATTCGCTGCCGCGGGCTTGCCGCAGAACCACTATTGGTCCACCGTTGAACCGCTGCTGAACCACTATGCCGGCGCACGTTCATTCACGGCGTGTCAACGCGAATCATTGGAAAACGGAGCGTGTAGGGGGAATAAATTTCCCGTCCTGTCACGCTCCGTTGTTTTTTGTGTCATACTTATAGACGGTGGTTCTGCAAGACCGCCGACGCATCCGATGGCGTTGATCCCCTCGCGTGAATGTTCTGTGAGTCGCGAGCGCAGGTGTCCGCCGTCGCATGATGAAGACTTTTGACGGAAGTTGCTTCCTACGGGCGCCATGATGCGCGGCCACGGTGAGAGCGTGGTGTGAGAACCGTTGGGGCTTGAGTGAAGGCGATGCGATTGCAGCGCGTTGCCGAGGAGCGTTGTGCCTACTACCAATGAGGGCCTCGATCAGGTCGAGGCTGTTGTGTCATCCGATAATTCAACCAATAATGCGGCAAGCAGTGCGGGTTCTGTGTCTGCCGATCCGGCTCCGCGCCGCCGTCGTGGAGGTCGCCGCGTGGTGCGTGGCGTAGGTGCCGCGGGCGCGTCTTTGGAGCTGAAGGTCGAGGAGCATGCCAAAGCCCCCTTGTTTGAGGAACCGAAGCTTGAGCCTGTCCAGCCTGCGCGTGATTCCGCCGATTTCAATGATGCCGATGACGCCGAGCCGTCGCGTCCGCGTCGTCGTCGCGTGACCCGTTACGATGACGACGATGAGATGCGTGACGAACGTCCGCGCCGTCGCCGTCGTTCCTCTGTGGACGTGCAGGACGAGGATGATCGCCCGTCGCGTCGCCGTCGCCGTATCAGCGACGAGCCGCGTGATGACCGTGACGATCGTGACGATCGTGACGATTACGGCAATCGTGGCAATCGTGGCAATCGTGACGAATCATCCGAAGACCGTGCGCTCGACGCCGTCAGCGCGCTGCCGGAAGGCCATGAGACGCGTCATAATCCGCGTCCGATGACGTCGCTGCTGTTCCAGGAGCCGATTCTGCCGGCCGCCCCCGCGGGCCGCGGATCGTCCGACGATGACGATGCTGACGATACGGGCCGCAGAGGTTCGGACGATGCCCGTGACAGCCGTGATGACCGCGACGATGACCGTCCGACCCGTCGCCGCCGCCGTCGCAGCCACGACACGGCCGATGCGGACCGCACGGACGCTTCGAATGACGGTCGCGGCCGTGATAACGGCAATGACCGCAACAACGACGCCGAAGACGATGAGCATGGCGATTCCCGCCGCTCCCGTCGTTCCCGTCGTCTGAACGCGCAGGAACGTCGCGCCGCTGCCGAAGTGGAGCAGATCGAGGAGGACCTGGTCCTCGATGGCATCACGTATGCGCCGATCGATGACGAGTCCCGCAATGGAAACGATGATGACGACGAGCAGCCGACGCGCACCCGTCGCCGCCGTCGCGGACGCGGCAACCATGAGGAAGCCGACGAGCAGCAGACCTCCGAACGCGAATCCCGTCGCCGTCATGAGGATGACGATGAGGAAGAGGGCACGGTGACCCGTCGCCGTCGCCGCCGCCGTGGAGGGTCGAAGGCCGAGGAATCGGACGAGACGATGTCCCGTCGCTCCCGCAAGCAGCAGTACATCGACGAAATCACCGACGTCGAAGGATCCACCCGTCTGGAAGCCAAGAAGCAGCGCCGCCGCGACAACCGTCGTGAACGCAGCCGTCAGAACCAGCTCATGGAGCAGGACTTCCTGGCCCGTCGCGAACACGTCGAGCGTCTGATGGTGGTGCGCGAACGTGAGCGCCACACCCAGATCTCCGTGATCGAAGACAATGTGCTCGTCGAGCATTACGTGTCCGACATCCAGGAAGTGGCCACCGTCGGCAACATCTATCTTGGCCGCGTGCAGAACGTGCTGCCGAGCATGGAGGCCGCGTTCGTGGACATCGGACAGGCCCGCAACGGCGTGCTGTACGCCGGCGAGGTGAACTGGGATTCCGCACGTCTGGAAGGCCAGCCGCGTCGTATCGAACTGGCGTTCAAGTCGGGCGATCCGGTGCTGGTGCAGGTAACCAAGGATCCGATCGGCCACAAGGGCGCAAGGCTTACCTCGCAGGTCACCTTGGCCGGCCGTTTCCTCGTGCTGGTGCCGTCCGGCGGCATGACCGGCGTGAGCCGCAAGCTGAGCGAGCGTGAGCGCGCCCGCCTGAAGAACATCGTGTCGAAGATCGCGCCGAAGGATATGGGCGTGATCATCCGAACCGCGGCCGAAGGCGCTTCCGAAGAGGCCATCACCAAGGATCTTGAGAACCTGGTGCGCCAGTGGGAACGCATCACCGCCAAGCGCGACGAGTTCCTGCACGGCAAGCGTCCGAAGCTGCTGCAAGGCGAGCCGGACGTGGCCATCCGCGTGGTTCGCGACATCTTCAACGACGACTTCTCCAAGATGATCGTGGAAGGCGACCGCGTGTACGAGCGTATCGAGGAATACCTCGACACGATGGCCCCCGACCTGAAAGACAAGCTCGAGAAGTGGGATCCGGCCGAACATGACGGCAAGGACGTGTTCGACAAGTGGCAGATCGACTCCCAGTTGCGTAAGGGCATGGAACGTCAGGTCTACCTGCCGTCCGGCGGTTCGATCGTCATCGACCGCACCGAGGCCATGACCACCATCGACGTGAACACGGGCCGTTTCATCGGCCGCGGCAAGAGCCTCGAGGAAACGGTGACCCGTTGCAACCTCGAAGCGGCCGAAGAGATCGCGCGACAGCTTCGTCTGCGCGACATCGGCGGCATGGTGATGATCGACTTCGTCGACATGGTCATGCCGGCCAACAGGGATTTGGTGCTCCGCCGACTGGTGGAGTGCCTGGCGCGCGACCGCACCAAGCATCAGGTGGCCGAAGTCACCTCGCTGGGACTGGTGCAGATGACGCGCAAGCGCATCGGCCAGGGTCTGGTGGAGGCGTTCTCCGAGGAATGCCCGACCTGCAAGGGCCGCGGCTTCATCCTCCATGACGAACCGACCGTTTCGGCGGATTACGACGATCCGTACGCCCTGAAGGGCGGCGATCCGTTCGTCAAGACCAACAAGCATGGCCATGGCACGGACGTGCAGGTGCCGAAGGGCTCCTCGCCGGACGTGAAGGCCAAACTCGCGCAGATCGCGGCGGCAGCCGTGGCCGCCAACAATGCGGACCTGGGCGAGGAAGAACAAGAAGAATAAAGGAAAATCCCGGTATGTCAACCTGACACGCCGGGAGCAGACTTGCGGTTGTACGCGGGTATGTGTAGATTAGATTGCTGGTGTCTGGCCGCGAGGCTCGAACGTGCCGGGCAGTAAGCTTTCCAAGTTAATAAAGGAACGGATATGTACGCTATTGTGAAGGCCGGCGGCCATCAGGAAAAGGTCGAGGTCGGTGACGTCATCCTCGTCAACCGTCTCGACGCCAAGAAGGGCGACACCGTGGAATTCCCGGTCGCTCTCGTTGTGGATGGTGACAAGGTCACCGTCAACGCCAAGGATCTCGCCAACATCAGTGTCAAGGCTGAGGTTGTCAACGATGAGCCAAGGGCCCGAAGATCAGCATCATGAAGTACAAGAACAAGACCGGCGTTGCTCGTCGCAAGGGCCATCGCCAGCAGCTGACTCTCGTCAAGATCACGGCGATCGCCTGATTCGCGTAGGGTTAGAGTCAAGGACCGAAAGGAACAGACATGGCACATAAGAAGGGCGCGTCCAGCTCGCGCAACGGTCGCGATTCAAACGCGCAATACCTCGGTGTGAAGAAGTTCGGCGGCGAAGCCGTCGTGGCCGGCAACATCATCGTTCGTCAGCGTGGCACCAAGTTCCACCCGGGCGAGAACGTCGGCATGGGCAAGGACCACACCCTGTTCGCCCTCAAGGACGGCAGTGTGAAGTTCGGCGTGCGTCGTGACCGCAAGGTCGTCGACGTGATTGCCGCCTGAGACACGCGCAAATAACGCTTTTTGATGAAAGACCGCGCCCGTTATGGACGCGGTCTTTCTGCTATGTAAGGTAGATACATGAGTGATTTTGTGGATCGAGTGACCGTCCATGTCAAGGGCGGCGACGGCGGCAATGGTTCCGCCGGCATCCGTAGGGAGAAATACAAGCCGTTGGCCGGTCCGAACGGCGGCAATGGCGGCGACGGCGGTTCCGTGATCTTCATGGCCGATTCGAACGCCAACAGTCTGCTCGACTACCGTTTCATGCCCCATCGCGAGGCGGAAAGCGGCACCATGGGCCTGGGCGACACGAAGGACGGTTCGAAGGGCGCGACCTGATTCTGCCCGTCCCGGTGGGCACGGTCGTGTTCGAAGCCAAGGGACCGCAGGGCAAGCCGAAGCATCCGGGCGAGCAGCTTGCCGACCTGCGTCACGCGGGAGACAAGTTCGTCGTGGCCGCGGGCGGCAACGGTGGTCTCGGCAATGCGGCGCTGGCCAATCGCACCCGTCGTGCGCCGGGCTTCGCACTGCTGGGCGAGCCGGGCGAGGAACGCGACGTCATCCTCGAACTCAAGTCCATCGCCGACGTGGCGCTGGTGGGCTTTCCGTCCGCAGGCAAGTCGAGCCTGATCGCGGCGATGAGCTCCGCCAAACCGAAGATCGCCGATTATCCGTTCACCACGCTCGTGCCGAACCTCGGCGTAGTGGTGGCCGGCGACATGCGCTACACCATCGCCGACGTGCCGGGCCTGATTCCGGGCGCATCCCAGGGCAAGGGCCTCGGCCTCGAATTCCTGCGCCACATCGAACGCACCGAAATCATCGCCCACGTCATCGATTGCGCCACCCTCGAACCCGGCCGCGACCCGATGAGCGACTACCAGGCGCTCGAACACGAGCTCGCCGAATACGCCGGCAAGCTCGAACTGCCGCTCGGCGCGATTCCGATCCCCGAACGTCCGCGCATCATCATCCTCAACAAGGTGGATGTGCCGGAAGCCAAGGAACTCGCCGAATTCGTCAAGCCGGAATTCGAAAAGCTCGGCCTCAAGGTCTACATCATCTCCACCGCCTCCCACGAGGGTCTGAAGGAACTCAACTGGGCGCTGGCCGACCTCGTGACCAACATGCGCGCGGAAGTCGCCAAACGCGAGCAGGCCGAGGAAGAGGCCCGCGTGGTCATCAAGCCGCTCGAGGAGCCGCGCAATCGCCGTCGCCGTAACGACGAAGGCGGCAACGCGCTCGACTTCACCGTGGAACGCAAGGAGAACGGCAACGGCGAAGTCTGGTACGAGGTGCTCGGCACCAAGCCGGAACGTTGGGTCATGCAGACCAACTTCGATAATGACGAGGCCGTCGGCTACCTTGCCGACCGTCTGGCCAAGCTGGGCGTCGAAGACGAGCTGCGACACAAGGGCGCCAAGCCAGGCGACGAAGTGCGCATCGGCCGTGGCGACCGTGCCGTGGAATTCGATTGGGATCCGACCATCGCGGCCGGCGCGGAAATGCTCGACGGCACCCAGTTGGGCGCACGCGGCGTCGACCTGCGACTGCAGGAATCGGATGGTCGTGCGCAGCGTCGTTCCAACACGGAACGCCGTCGCCAGTACCACGAGATGATGGACGCCCGTCAGGCCGTGCGCGAAGCCATGATGGCCGAACGCAAGGCAGGACACTGGGCCGATCCTTCCGTGGACGACGACCGTCACGACGAAACCAGTCTTTTTGGACGTGGCGAGACCGCCGACGACGAGGATGTGGAACAATAGAACCATCCAACGAAGCCCGCTGATGTGCCGATGGCATGTCGGCGGCTTTTTCAATAGCCGGTAACGGTACCGGGAGGAACTATGAACACGCCATCGCAAGCGCAAGTGCGCAGGGCCATCGCCGAAGCGCAGACCATCGTGGTGAAGGTGGGCTCCAGCTCGCTGACCGAGCCGAGCGGCCACTTGGATCCGCAACGGTTGAACGCGCTTGTGGCGGCCATCGCCCGCGTGCGATTGATGGGCGGCCGCGTGGTGCTGGTCTCCTCCGGCGCGATCGCGGCCGGTTTCGGCACGCTCGGTTTCGACAAGCGTCCGACCGACGTAGCGACCAGCAGGCGTGCGCCGCCGTCGGCCAAGGCCTGCTGATGGCACAGTACGAAGCCGCTTTCGCACGGTACGGGCTGCGTGTCGGACAGATCCTCATCACCGTTTCCGACACGATCGCCCCACAGCAGTACCGCAACGTGCGCCGTACGCTCGACCGTCTGCTCGACTTGGGCGCGGTGCCGATCATCAACGAAAACGATTCCCTCGCGTCCAACGAGATCCGGTTCGGCGACAACGACCGTCTGTCCGCGCTCATCGCCAACATCGTCGTCGCCGACGCGCTCGTCCTGCTCACCGACGTGGACGCGCTGTACACCGCGCCGCCAAGCGAGCCTGGCTCGAAACGCATCTCCTATGTGCCGAACGTCGAGGACGCGCTGGCGAAGGTTCAGGTCGGCGGAACCGGCTCGAACGTCGGCACCGGCGGCATGGTCACCAAAATGGAGGCCGCGCGCGTCGCCGCGGTGTCCGGCATTCCCGCGGTGTTGACATGCGCGTCGAACGCAGGTCCCGCGATGATGGGCGATCCGGTCGGCACCGCGTTCGCGCCGATCAACGACCGCGGTTCGTCACGTAGGCTGTGGATTGGCTTCGCCTCCCACCCGCAGGGCACGCTGGTGGCCGATTCCGGCGCGGCCAAGGCGGTGCGCGGGGGAGCGGCCAGCCTGCTTGCGGCCGGCGTGGTGGAAGTGAAGGGCGATTTCGCCGCCGGCGACGCCGTCTGGGTTGACGACGAGCAGGGCAACCATTTGGCCAAGGGCCTGGTCGGCTTCGACTCCGAGGAGATCCCGCAGATGCTAGGACGCAATACGGCCCAGCTCAAGCGTTTCCTCGGCGAGGAATACGCGCATCCGCTGGTGCACCGCGACAATCTCGTACTGGTCTGAGCCAGTGCAAAAGGTGTGGTTAGGCCATCGATTTCGCTTCAAGCGAAGCGTTCGCGGCGAAATAGACGTGTGTCGTGGGGCTGTCGTTTTTCGCGTGGCAGGTCTAGCATTACAGGCATGACTATGGCTGACTGGCAGACTCTATCCGACCGTATCAATCACGTGGCTCCGAGCGCTACTCTGGCCGTCGATTCCAAGGCAAAGGCAATGAAAGCCGCTGGAATCGACGTCATCGGATTCGGCGCGGGCGAACCGAACTTCCCAACCCCCGCACCGATCGTCGCGGCCGCGGCCGCCGCGGTGCAGGATCCGAAAAACTATCGTTACACGCCCACGGCAGGCCTGCCGGAACTGCGCAAGGCCATCGCGGACAAGACGTTGCGCGATTCGGGTTACGAAATCGACCCGAGCCAGGTCATCGTGACCAACGGCGGCAAGCAGGCCGTCTACGAATCGTTCCAGATCTTGCTCAACGAGGGCGACGAGGTCATCATCCCCACCCCGTACTGGACCAGCTATCCGGAAGCCGTGAAGCTCGCCGGCGGCGTGCCCGTGACCGTGTTCGCCGGCGCCGACCGCAATTTCGAGCCCAGCATCGAAGCCATCGAAGCGGCCCGCACCGAACACACGAAGGCCATCATCGTGAACACGCCGAACAACCCGACGGGCGCGGTGTGGAAGCCGGAAACCGTCAAGGCCATCGCGCAGTGGGCCATCGAACACCACGTGTGGGTCATTTCCGACGAAATCTACGAACACTTGAACTATGACGGCGCCAAAACCACGTACATCGGCGCCGCGGTGCCCGAAGTGCGCTCCCAGCTGCTCGTGCTCAACGGCGTGGCCAAGACCTACGCCATGCCGGGCTGGCGCGTCGGCTGGATGATCGCCCCCGTGGACGTGGCCAAGGCCGCATCCAAACTGCAGGGTCACATGACCTCCAACGTGAACAACATCTCCCAGCGTGCCGCCATCGAAGCCGTCTCCGGCTCCCTGGACGCCGTCTACGAGATGCGCGCCGCATTCGACAAGCGCCGCCAGACCATCGTCGCCGCGTTGAACGACATCGAAGGCGTGAACTGCCCGACCCCGACCGGCGCGTTCTACGCGTTCGCCGACGTGACCGCGCTGCTGAACAAGCCGCTCGGCACCAACAAGACCACGTTCGCCAACACGTCCGAACTGGCCGCCGCGTTGCTTGACGAAGGCCATGTCGCCGCCGTCCCGGGCGAGGCGTTCGGCGCTCCCGGCTACCTGCGCTTCTCCTACGCGCTTGCCGACGACGATCTGGTCGAAGGCATGCGTCGCATGAAGCGTTGGGTCGAGGACTGAACGACCGGCCCCGCGCTCAACTGACGGAAAGTTCAGTTGATAGACGATATTTTTAGCGATTCGCGCTTCGGTGACATGCCGGGCGCGAATCTTTTTTTCGTTGGAAAATAGCGGTTTCTTGCGATTCGTCGTGAATCGGGTTGGACGAAGTCGCGAAAACCCGCTATTATTTCGACTTGGCGGTTTTGCCGTCTGCTTCTTGCGTGGTTTTGCATAGAATCCTCGCCGGCAAGTGGAGACGGCAGAGTTCACCTAGGGAAGTGGCGCAATTGGTAGCGCAACGGTCTCCAAAACCGTAGGTTGTGGGTTCGAGTCCCGCCTTCCCTGCCAAGCTTCTTACAACAAGCCCAGCGGAGGATTATTATGGCGAAGGCGAAGAACAGCGAGAAGGCCATTAAGCCGAACATCTTCATGCGCATTGGCTTGTTCATCAAACAGATTATCGACGAACTCCGCAAGGTCGTCACTCCGACCAGCAAGGAACTGTTCTTCTGGTCCCTCGCCGTGTTTATCTTCGTGCTGCTGCTGATGGCACTGGTCACCGGCATGGACTACGGTCTGGGCAAGCTGACCCTGTGGATATTCGGCTGATAAACAACTTGAAGGTGAAAGTGCATGACTGACGAAGTGTTTTCCGACAACCTCGACGAGGCTTCCAAGGCTGATACCGAGGCTGCTGCCGCTGTTGAGGCGCTGCCGGCCGAAGGCGAGGCCGTCCAGGCCGTCGCCGTCGATCAGGCGACCGATGGGCAGGCCCAGTCCGAGCAGGACGCTCCGGAAGAGCAGACCGCGGAAACCACTGAGGATGAAGACACTGAGCAGGATGCCGGTGCCAAGGCCGTCGAGGAATTCTCCAAGAGCCTGCGCACGCTTGAAGGCAAGTGGTATGTGCTGCACACCTATTCCGGCTATGAGAAGCGCGTGAAGACCAACGTCGAATCCCGCGTGGCCAGCTTCGGTATGGAAGACAAGATCTTCCAGGTCGAAGTGCCGATGGAGGAAGTCGAAAAGCACACCGAAAAGGGCAAGAAGGTCATCACCCGCGTGCGTGTCCCCGGCTATGTGCTGATCCGCATGCTGCCGGATGAGAACGCCCGTCGTATCGTCCGCGAGACCGAAGGCGTCACCGGCTTTGTCGGCCCGACCAAGGATCCGGCACCGCTGACCCGCAAGGAAGTCGTCTCCATGATGGCTCCGATGATCGCTTCCGAAGCTCTCAAGGCCGCCGGAGACAAGCCGGCCGCAGCCAAGAAGCGCAAGCTTGAGGTCTCCTACGCTCCTGGCGATCAGGTCACCGTCACCGATGGACCGTTCACCACCATGGCCGCGGTTGTCTCCGAAGTGGATCCGTCCACGCAGAAGCTCACCGTGCTCGTGTCCATCTTCGGCCGTGACACGCCGGTGGAGCTAGGCTTCAACCAGGTTGAAAAATTAGCCTGAACGTGCATGACGGAGCGTTAGCTGCGTTGCTCCAAGCTTGACGCACCTTGGTACGCCTGCGCTTGGGCGCCTTGCTACCGCACGCGTCACACCCATTCAGGAACCTGAAATCGTGATTCTTTTGAACCCCGCTTCGGCGGGGTTTCTTTGTATGTATTGCCATACGCGCAATGTCGTGGCGGAATCGCATAATAGAAAAGTTGTGTCTGGAGGGTCTCGTGTGCCTGAACAAGGCGGCGGCACCTGCTAGCACAGCACAGCAATATACGTTGCGGAAGGAACCGGACGCGGGAGACCTACTCCGGTGCCGTTAACCACCGCTTCACAGAAAGAAGAACCATACAATGGCTCCTAAGAAGAAAGTCTCGGCGCTTCTCAAGCTCCAGATTCAGGCCGGCAAGGCCAACCCGGCTCCGCCGCTGGGTCCGGCTCTGGGTTCCCATGGCGTGAACATCATGGACTTCTGCAAGCAGTACAACGCTGCCACGCAGGACAAGATGGGCCAGGTCATCCCTGTTGAGATCACCGTTTACGAAGATCGTTCCTTCACCTTCATCCTGAAGACCCCGCCGGCAGCAGCTCTGCTGAAGAAGGCCGCTGGCATCCAGAAGGTACCGAGAACCCGCTGACCCACAAGGTCGGCTCCGTCACCAAGGCTCAGGTCCGTGAGATCGCTGAAATCAAGATGGCTGATCTGTCCGCACGCGACGTCGAAGCCGGCATGAAGATCATCGCGGGCACCGCCCGTTCGATGGGTATCACGGTTACCGACTGAGAGGAGAAGGACTAATGGTACAGCGTTCCAAGAAGTATCGCGAAGCGGCTGAGAAGATCGATCGCAACAACCTTTACACCGCCAACGAAGCCATCGCTCTCCTCAAGAGCATGCCGGAGTACAAGTTCGACCAGACCGTTGAGGCCGTGCTGCGCCTGAACGTGGATCCACGCAAGGCCGACCAGCTGGTCCGCGGTTCCGTGAACCTGCCGAACGGCACCGGTAAGACCGCCAAGGTCCTCGTCTTCGCCCGTGGCCCGAAGGCCACCGAAGCTCTCGAGGCTGGCGCCGACATCGTCGGTGACGACGACCTCGTGCAGAAGGTCGCTGACGGTTTCCTTGACTTCGATTCCGTCGTCGCCACCCCGGACATGATGGGCAAGGTCGGCCGTCTCGGCCGCGTGCTCGGTCCGCGTGGCTCATGCCGAACCCGAAGACCGGCACCGTGACCATGGACGTCACCAAGGCCATCAAGGACATCAAGGGCGGCAAGGTTGACTTCCGTGTTGACAAGAACGGCAACCTGAGCTTCCTCATCGGCAAGATGTCCTTCACCGAGCAGGCTCTGGACGAGAACTTCAAGGCTGTGGCCGACGAAGTCAAGCGTCTGAAGCCGTCCACCGTGAAGGGCCGCTACGTCACCAAGCGACCATCACCTCCACGATGAACCCGGGCGTCCCGGTTGATCCGGCGGTCGTTGCCTGAGTGCACAGAAGCTAAGCTTCATCAAAAGACCCGTATCTGCAATCGCAGCATGCGGGTCTTTTCATATGTTCGGAAAGATTCATGACTTTATGACCGGATGACAGGTGCAACGGGCGTACCCAGACGCCACACCACCCGGGCAGCGGCTCAGCGGTCGCGCATACGGCCAATCGCCAGCGCGGTCGTCAGCACATACGCGTCACGCGGATCGGTGGCATCCCAGCCGGTTGTTTCGGCGGCACGCTTCAAGCGGTAGCGCACGGTGTTCGGATGCACATTCAGCTCCTTCGCCGTGTTCTCCAACGAACTGCCATACTTCAGGAACGTGGACACCGTCAGATAAGTGGGATCATCGGGATTCTCGCCGCGCAGCACCTGATATACGTTCCGATACAGTTCCTCACGCGCGTAATCATCACCCAGCAGCGCACGCTCCGGCAACAGCTCGTCGGCACGCAGCGGACGGGAAGGAGTGGACAGCGCCGGAGCTGCCTGCAGCGAGAACATCGTCTCACGCAACGCATGCGAAGCCCCCGCCACACCGGAACGGACCGGGCTCAAATACAGTGGCTCGTCCTCGCTGAACGCCGGCATGACCGCGGTACAGGTCACCTCCGGCGTGACCGCGCCCATCTGGCAAGCCAAAGCCAGCAGGAAAGTGCCGTACGTGCCGATGACCACATGCTCGCCACCCAAATCGCGCACCGCCTTGCGGATGGCGAGGGATGTCGAGGCAAGACTGGCCGAAGGCACCCCGCCGATCGCAAAACAGTTGAAATCGCCTTGCCATCCGAGAATGTTCATCAAGGAGACCACACGATCGTCGGTCATGTTCGTCAACAGGCATTCGAAAGCCAACCGCTCGATGGTCGTATCGTCGGTATGGCCTGACAAAAGGTCGAGGATGTCTGCCTGCTCGGAGTTCATAACCGTCCATTCTAATCGTCGTATCTGCGAATTGCCGCACGTTCGCCGACCGTTCCGGCCCCCATTCGCGCAGTGGCGGTAATATGCCGACTATGAGCGAAAACAAGAAAGCCGGAAAAGCCGACACGTTCCTCAGCTGGACGTTGGGCGTGCTCGCATGCCTGTGGGTGGCGTGGTGCTGCGGCATCGGCCGCTGTACTGGTTTGGCACCGGACTCGCCGACTTCGGCTGGGCCAACGTGCTGTACATGGCGATCGCCTTCGTTGTTTCGTTTGCTATATTGCGGTCTCTGGTCCGTTACGGCCGTGGCGAGCGCGTGCTGCCGACGTATTTCTCGCGTCGGTACGTCAAGCTGTGCCAGGAGGTGTCCGGCACGCCGACGACGGTATTGGGCATCATGCTGCGTCATCTGAGCGACGCCGCGCATAGCCGTCCGGGGCGCGCCATCCATGCGGTGATCGTCTGGATCGGCCGCAAGCTGACACGTTGCACCGACTGCTGGTGGAAGCTCATGCTGCTGTTCGTCATCGGCTGGCTGTGGATTCCGACCACCCTGCTTGCCGCGTACGGCGCCGACATCCGCTCCCAGATCCGCGAATTCAGCTGGGCGTTGAACCAGTGGACCGGACTGAAACAGCCATACATCGGCTTCTTCTCATTCGTGCCGATGGACATCTATCCGACCGCGCACTACATGTGGCCGGCCAATCCCACGTATCTGACCGACCAGCACAACATCGTGCTGACCGTTTTCTACGGTGCGTTCGCCGCGGTCTCCCGGTATTTCACCGATTCCAACGACGCCGGCATCGTGGCGCTGGCCGCGCTGCAATGGCTGTTCGCCGCGTTCTGCTGCGCCGCCACCGCCAATCGTTTCTTCAATCTGCCGTGGCGTAGGCTGGGCGTCGGCACGTTCGACTTCTCCCATCCCGAACGGCACGACTGCTGGAACATGCGCGATTTCACCCATCCCGAGGCGGGTGTGGTGGCGCGTCCGTCCAGACTGCGCGCCGGCGCGAAGACGCGTTTCGTGATTCTGCTGTTCTTCATGGTGTGCCCGTTGGCGGTGTTCGCCACGATCTCACTGACCAAATCGCCGTTGTTCGCGTTCGCGTTCGTCTGGTGGTTCGGCGTGTGGTATGAGCTGCATATGACGCATATCAAGGCGCTGCCCACCATCAACGGCAAGCCCATGAAACTGCGCAAACGTTCCTTGGCGGCACTGTTCATGTCGAGTTGCGTCATGCTGATCAGCGCCAAATACGCGTGGTACATCATTCTGTTCGCCGCGCTGCTGGCCATCATCAACGACCGTAAACGTTGGAAGACGTACGTGGTCGCATTGATGCTGCCGACCGTGCTCATCCATGGCGGCCTCGTCTATCTGGTGAACAGCGGTGCCGTCATCGGCGGCGATCCGATCGAAAGCCGCGGCATCCAGCTGCAGCAGATCGCCCGCGTGGCGAAATACAATCCGCAGGGCATTCCCGAGGACGCGGCCAAGAAACTCGCTCCCGTCTTCAACCTCGACCAGATGGCCGAATCGTACTTCCAGCAGGACGCCGACCCGGTGAAATCGTCGGGTATCCAGTCCAAGAAGGTCAGCTACAAGTGGCGTACCGTCACCAAGGACGACATGAAGGATTTCAATGACGCATGGTGGCAGATCGTCAAGGCGAATCCTCAGATCGCGCTTGATGCGCTCTTCGCCGAATGCTTCGGATACTTCAACGTGACCGACCTGCCATACGTGTCGATGGACTACTACGTGAACAACGATTACGTGCAGTCCGACAACGAATGGATTCACCTGTACAACCACCAGTGGCGCAACCAGGTGGCCGCTTCGCCAAGAAATGGGGGCAGATTCCCGTGCTTGGCTGGGTGACGCACGGCAACCTGTATGTCACGCTGACACTGCTGATCGGCGCCGCCGAAGTGGTGCTGCGTCGATGGCGGTCGCTGTCATGGCATCTGCCGTTGCTGCTGCTTATGGGTGTGATGATCACCGCACCGGCCAACAATTTCGAACGGCATATGCTTCCGATCGCATTCGTGTTCGGATTCCTGTGCCTGGAGTTCTGGCGCGAGTCGCGTGCCGCGCGGCTTGCCGCACGCGAGGCATCGTACGTTGGCACGTCGACGGCGGGCAAACGGCGTATCGGCGGGCACCGAATCGACAGACAGCAGTCCGACAAGCAGGACGCCGACGAACGATATCTCGATGGACGACAGCTCGACGGACAGGAGAAGGAATCATGACGACCATATTGGATTCCGCATTGACCATGCCACGCACCTGCGTCGCGGCCGACCAGGTGATCGCGCTGGACTCAGTGGGCTCCACCAACACGTACGCCGCCGAATTGGTGCGCAAAGGCGCGCTGTTCGGCTCGACCAGCCGAGATGGCCTCGATGGCTGCGATGGACGCGATTGGACCGGCCGTGAAATCGTGCGATCTGCGCCGACGAGCAGACTGCCGGCCGTGGCCGTCTCGACCATCAATGGACCAGCGCGGTGGGGGAGTCGTTCATCGTCTCCCTGGTGGTCAGCGTGCCTACGGCGATTGTGCGGGACACGTCCGTCAACGGCTGGCTGCAGATGATCGCCGGCTGCGAGGCGCGCAACGCGATTATCGCGGCCATCCGCGATTGCGGCGGCCCGCTCGGCAAGGACATCGTGCTCAAATGGCCGAACGACATTTTCGTCGACGGCAAGAAACTGGGCGGCGTGCTCGCCGAAATGGTTCCGCTTGCCGCAACTCCCATCGCGGACGGTACAACTGGTACCACTGATGTGGCTGCCGCAACGGAACGCGTCGGCATTGTCTTCGGCATCGGCCTGAACCTGGCCGTCCCCGAAGACCATCTGCCAACCGACAAGGCCACGTCGCTGCAGCTGGTCGCGCATGGCCTGCCCGATTCCATGACATTGCGCGACATGATCGCGGCCCATCTGGTGGACGGTTTGCGATCAAGGCTCGCCGATTTCGAAGCCGACCCGCAGCGTGAGGCCACGCGTGCATGGAGGAGATGCGTCCGGTCTGCTGGACGCTCGGCAAGCCATGCGAGGCGCATTTCGTGGACGGCACCACCCTGCGCGGCACCGCGCTGGAACTCAACCCCGACGCCTCCCTCACCATCAGAGACGACAACGGCAACCTGCACACCGTGCGCACCGCCGACGTAGGCGTCCTACCCCAATAATTCTCTAACCCTCATCCCTCATAAAGTCGTAAAGCGCTTTTTTCGAAAATCGTACGTTTCAAAAAAACGCAATATTCGAGAAAAGCGGCATTTCCCAAAATCGCAATATCCAAAAACCGCGCCACCCGCAAACGCAACATTCCCCCAAAACGAGGTGGGGCCGGCGGATACCAACGTAAGACCGTAAAGACTCGGCCTGAGCGGCCCGGAGCGTGTCGCACGTTGGTATCCGCCGGCCCCACCGGACACAGCGAAAACGAAAATCACAGCGAAAACGGAAGACTGTATCAAAACCCGGAAATCACGAAGAAACCCGGAAATCACAGCGGAAATTCTCAGCGGAAAACCCTCAGCAGAAAATTCCCAGCAAAAAGTCGTAGAAAACTACCGCAGAAAAGTCGCTGCCGATAAAAGTCACTGCAGCTTTGCCAGTCCGCTCGCGACCAGCGAAGCCACAACCGCCTTGATGCAATCGCCCACAATGAAGCCCATCGAAGCGATGGCCACCACCGGCATCGCCACGCCCGTAATGGCGGACTGCACGATGAAGCCGAGCAGATAGTCAAGCACGATGCAGCCGGCCACGCAGGCGGACAGATACCGTGCGGCGGTCAACGCAGCATGCTTCGGGGAATCGACACGCGCCTTGCCCTTGAGCAGCGAGGTGACGACGGCGGCCGGCAGGAAACCGATGAGGAAGCCGGCGCTCGGGCCGACCAAAGCCATGGTGGACGCGCCGCCGGCGAACACCGGCAGACCAGCCGCGCCCGCCGGCAGATACATGAGCACCGCGGCGCCCGCCTGCTTCCACGGCAGCATCAGCGCGGCCAGCATGACCACGAAGGTCTGCAGGGTGATCGGAACCGGAGTGCCCGGAATCGGCACGGCGCCCGCCATGGAGGCGGCGGCGAGCAGCACGGCGAACAGCGTGGACTTCAAAACGGCGCCGAATTTGCCGCTGGTGGCCGTTTTGGCCGCGGATGAGATGGTCAGGATTGCGTTGCGCATGGTGGAATCCTCCCTTTTTTGCGGATGTTACAGGATGCTACAAAAACTGACGAAAATGAGTCTTTCGTCAATCAATGCTCCCCATCGTAGGGTTGCTAAGTTTCGGTAACGTTTGTGGAGCCTTACAAAAAGATCGCGAATCTTTTGTGGGAAACGAGTTCGTCGAATCACGCCTCGACCGCCAAACTTGACATTATGCCTAAGAATGTCAACAAACTACTGGTGGCGAATCGCGGCGAAATCGCGCTTCGAGTCGTGCGCACCGCACGTGAGATGGGGATTCCCACGGTCACGGTCTACGCCGAACAGGACCGTCACGCACAGTACGTGCAGATGGCCGATGATGCGTATCTGCTGTCTGGCGACACCTACAAGGACACGTATCTCAACGAGGATCTGCTCATCGACATCCTGCAGCGCAGCGGTGCCGACGCGGTGCACCCTGGCTATGGCTTCCTTTCCGAAGTCGCAAGCTTCGCGCAGAAGGTCCTCGACGCCGGCGCCACGTGGGTCGGCCCGAATCCGAAGGCGCTCGTCGACCTGGGCGACAAGATCACGGCCCGCCGCGTGGCCACTTTCGCGAAGGTGCCGCCGGTTCCCGGCATTTCCCAGTCGATTTCCGACATGCGACTGCTGCTCGACTTCGCGCACACGCACGGCTATCCGCTGATGCTCAAGCGCACCGACGGCGGTGGCGGCCGCGGCATCACTCTCGTGCACAACGACGATGAGCTGCGTGGCTTCTACATGAACCACGATGCGCTGCAGGGCGGCGATTTGGACGAGTATTTCGTCGAACGGTTCATCGACAAGGGCCGTCACGTCGAAACGCAGTGCGGACGCGATTCGCACGGCAATTTCACCGTGTATTCCACCCGCGACTGCTCCGTGCAGCGCCGTAACCAGAAGCTGGTGGAGGAAGCGCCGGCGCCGTTCCTTTCCGACGGCGTGCTCGAACAGCTGGAGACTTACTCACGCCGGCTTTTCGAAGCGGTCGACTACATCGGTCTGGGCACTTGCGAATTCATGGTGACCGAACAGGGCAAGGTGTATTTCCTGGAGGTCAATCCCCGTCTGCAGGTGGAGCACACCGTCAGCGAAGAGGTCTGCGGCCTTGATCTGGTGCGAGAACAGCTCACCATCGCCAACGGCGGCGAGCTAACCGTCGACCACCCGCTGCGCGGACACAGCTTCGAGCTCCGGCTGACCTGCGAGGATCCGGCGAAGAATCTGGCGCCGAGCTCCGGCACGCTCACCTCGCTCAAGTGGCCTTCCGGACCGGGCATCCGCGTGGATTCCGGTGTGGTGGAGGGCGACACCATCTCCCCGAAGTTCGATTCCATGATGGGCAAGCTCGTGGTCACCGCCTCCGACCGTGCTGCCGCCGTGGCGCGCGTACGCCGCGCGCTCGCGGAACTTGAGGTGCAAGGCGTGCCGACCCCGGCAAGCCTGTTCGAGCAGATCTTCAACGACGACGAGTTCACCGCCGAGCATGGCGTGGCCTACGACGTGAGCACGAAATGGCTGGAACGCAAGTACCTGAACAAGGAAGCATCCTCCACCAAGGGCGGCCAGCCGGCATCCATGGCCGGCGCTTCGGGTGCGAAGGAAGCCGAGCAGAAGGAATCCAGCGAAACCTTCGTCATCGAAGTCAACAACCATCGTGTGTCGCTGACCGTGCCGAACGACATCGTGGCCAACCTGACCGGCGGCGCCAAGGCGCGTGACGCCAAGCACGCCATCCAGCCGCTGCGCGGACAGGGCCTGCACCACGTCGAAAAGAAGCAGCAGGGCAACGACGGCCAGTCCGGTGTGATCGCCAGCCCGATGCAGGCGGTCGTCACACGCATCAACGTCGCCGAAGGCCAGGACGTGGCCAAGGGCGACCTGCTCGTCGTGCTCGAATCCATGAAGATGGAGAACTACGTGTACGCGCCGGTCAAGGGCACCGTCACCAAGATCTTCGTCGGCCCGGCCGCAGGCGTCGAAGCGGGCGAGACGTTGATGACCATCGACGTCAACGGCGCTTCCAAGGCGGCTGACGGCAAGCCGGCAACGGACGGTAATACGGAAACCAAGACGGAAGGCGGCGCGAAATGACCGACATCATCGCAAGCCCGGCCGTCAAAGAGGCCGTGAAGGTCGTCATGGAACAGCAGGAGCGACTGGGTGACGAAGCGGCTGCCGAAGCCCGCGAATCGCAGCCGATCCGTACGTCCGTGCTGCGTGCCGCGCAGCTCGCCGCCGAAGCCGAAGACCACGCCCGCGGTCGCCAGCACGTCAAAGGCAAGCTGACCGCACGCGAACGTCTCGACCTGCTGCTTGATACCGGTTCCTTCGAGGAAATCGGCCGTTTCCGCGGCGGCGACATCAACGGTGGCCGCGCAGGCTCCGCCGTCATCACCGGCTTCGGCGAGGTGTTCGGCCGCAAAGTGGCCGTCTACGCGCAGGACTTCTCCGTCAAAGGCGGCACGCTTGGCGTGGCCGAAGGCCGCAAGATCTGCCATCTGATGGACAAGGCGCTCGACCTCAAGGTGCCGATCATCGCGCTCATCGACTCCGGTGGCGCGCGCATCCAGGAGGGTGTGGCCGCGTTGACCGAATACGGCCACCTGTTCCGCAAAACCTGCGACGCCAGCGGTTTCGTGCCGCAGCTATCGCTGATCCTCGGCCCCTGCGCCGGCGGCGCCGTCTACTGCCCGGCCCTGACCGACCTGATCATCATGACCCGCGAGAATTCCAACATGTTCGTCACCGGTCCCGACGTGGTCAAAGCGGCCACCGGCGAAGTGATCAGCATGGACGATCTGGCGGCGGCTACGTGCACAACGCCACGTCCGGCGTGGCCCACTATCTCGGCGAGGACGAGGCGGATGCGATCGACTACGCGCGTACCGTGCTCGCCTATCTGCCGTCCAACTCCGACCAGCAGCCGCCGGTCTACGCGTACGCGGCGACCCGCGCCGACCGTGACGTGGCCAAACGCCTCGCCACCATCGTGCCGGACAACGACCGTCAGCCGTATGACGTGCTCGACGTGATCCGCTGCATCGTGGACTACGGTGAATTCGTGCAGGTGCACGAACTGTTCGCCGCTTCAGCGGTGGTCGGCTTCGCCTGCATCGACGGCCATCCCGTCGGCATCGTGGCCAACCAGCCGAACGTCAACGCCGGCATTCTCGACGTCGACTCATCCGAAAAAGTGGCGCGATTCGTGCGCTTGTGCGACGCGTTCAACCTGCCGGTCGTCACCTTGGTGGACACCCCGGCTACAAGCCGGGCGCCGAACAGGAACATGCGGGCATCATCGCCGTGGCGCGAAGGTCATCTACGCCTACGCCAACGCGCAGGTGCCGCTCGTCACCATCATCCTGCGCAAGCCTTCGGCGGCGCATACATCGTGATGGGCTCCAAATCCATTGGCGCGGACATGAACTTCGCCTGGCCATCCAGCCAGATCGCGGTGCTCGGCGCGGCCGGCGCGGTGAACATCATCCACCGCAAGGACCTGCAGAAAGCCAAAGACAACGGCAAGGACGTCGAAGCGCTGCGCGCCAAGTACATCGCCGACTACGAACGCACCACCGTCAACGCGAACCTTTCGCTGGAAATGGGTGAGATCGACGCCATGATCGACCCCGAACAGACACGCGAGACCATCATCGAATCGCTCCGCCTGCTCGCCAGCAAGAAACGCGTGCGCCGAACCAGCAAACACCACGGCAACCAGCCGCTGTGACGGACGCAACGCGACGCAACCAACGTAAGCAACCACAACAATCGCAAGAAATTTTGGAACAAGTAAGGAAGATTATGAACACCTTTTTTCTTGATCGACTGAACAGCGAGCCCCACGCGCTCGCCTTCGCCGGCCAATCCACCCCGTGGCCGGTGGCGCTCGCCGACCAGAGCGCGAATCCGGCGCTCGACGAGGCCCTGCACACCCATGCGGCCGCCGCGCAGGCGCTGC